>Ga0209081_1000199_pt1 | contig 36269 bp, 34 predicted proteins | sample GOMGulsemesocosm_4_FD_184636 | JGI IMG/M metagenome (GOLD analysis project Ga0209081, IMG submission 184636) | Methane-oxidizing microbial communities from mesocosms in the Gulf of Mexico - GOM15B Gulf of Mexico (SPAdes) (version 2) | ecosystem: Environmental > Aquatic > Marine > Cold seeps... | reverse complement strand
ACTGACCAGAGATCTGAATCGCCGAGTCGGGCTCATACAAGTTAGGGGCTGCGTAGACAAAACCCAAGAGGGCGACACACAGAATCAGTAAGTTCTTCCAGAGTGGATAACGATTCAACATAACCTAGTTCATTTCCAAAAAAGAGCCTTGGCGACTCAGTAAGACCCGTGGGCCAAGCGGCGCTTAAACGCCTATTCTTATGTAAGCGGCCAGCCTGTCAAAAGCAGCAGGCTGCCGCACTTTTCTCTTCATGATTACCTTCATGGAGACATTCGCTTAAAATTCAACCACTCAGCGGCATTTAAGCCTCAAGCACAGGCACTGGTTTGTCCAACTTAGCGTAAAACTCGGCCACATGCTCATCTAGGCGATGCTCGCTGATCGCAGCCCGCAAGCCACTCATCACGTTTTGATAAAAGCGCAGGTTGTGAATGGTATTAAGCTGCGACCCAAGAATTTCGCCACACTTATCCAGATGATGCAGGTAGCTGCGCGAGAAATTCTTACAGGTATAACAGTCGCATTCAGCGTCCAGCGGGCTATTGTCGTGACGATGTTTAGCGTTGCGAATTTTGATGACGCCCGCGCCCGTAAACAAGTGACCATTGCGTGCGTTGCGGGTTGGCATCACGCAATCAAACATATCCACGCCTCGGCGCACCGCCTCAACCAAATCCTCCGGCTTGCCTACCCCCATCAAATAGCGAGGTTTATCGGCTGGCATCTTATGGGCCAGATGATCGAGCACGCGCATCATATCTTCTTTTGGCTCTCCCACTGATAAACCACCAATCGCGTAGCCATCAAAGTCGATATCAGCAAGGCCCGCCAAGGATTCGTCACGCAAGTGCTCGTGCATGCCGCCCTGAATGATGCCAAACAACGCCGACGGATTGTCAGCATGTGCGTCTTTCGAGCGTTTAGCCCAACGCAGGGACAACTCCATCGAGTCGCGCGCCTCCTTCTCTGTCGCCGGGTAAGGGGTACACTCATCAAAAATCATGACAATATCGGAGCCCAAATCGCGCTGCACCTGCATCGCAATTTCAGGGTTCAGCTCCACCTTGTCGCCATTAATGGGGGAACTAAAGGTTACACCCGCCTCGGTAATCTTACGCATTTTACCCAGGCTAAAAACCTGAAAGCCGCCCGAGTCCGTAAGGATAGGCCCCTTCCACTGAGCAAAATCGTGCAGGGTACCCGTGCCATCATCTCGCATCCCCTTAATCACCTCAGTACCGGGGCGCAGCATCAAGTGAAAGGTGTTACCCAAAATGATCTGCGCGCCGATCTCCTCAACGTCACGCGGCAGCATGCCCTTGACGGTGCCATAGGTACCGACCGGCATAAACGCAGGGGTCTCAACCGTACCCCGTGGAAACTTCAAGCGCCCTCGGCGAGCTTTACCTTCGGTGGTGTCCAGCTCAAAATCCATAAAGCACTCGCGCTCTGCGCCTGCACTCATCGTTTTCTCATCGCTCACGGCGGTTACCTCCTCTTGTTTACTCAAGACTGTCGACCCTCGGTTACTTCCTCAAGCGTGGCATGAGGGTTACGGGTGATTAACATGGCGTCGCCATAACTGAAAAAACGGTAGCGCTCGGCAACGGCCTCATCGTAGGCAGCCATAGCGTGCCTATAACCAGCAAAGGCTGACACCAGCATTAACAATGTCGATTCAGGTAAATGAAAGTTAGTCACCAGCGCATCGACCACCTGATACTGGTAGCTAGGGTAGATAAAGATATTAGTCTCACCCTGATAGGGTGTCAGCTCACCGCCCTGGGCGGCGGTCTCAAGGCAACGTACACTGGTGGTGCCTACGGCGACCACACGTTTACCAGCGGCTTTGGCGGCCTTCACCTGGTCGCACACCGTCTGCCCCAGCTCCATTATTTCGCTGTGCATGTGGTGCTCAAATATATTATCGACCTTTACTGGTTGGAAGGTGCCCGCCCCCACATGCAGGGTAACGAATGCCACCTCGACGCCCTTGGCTTGCAAAGCTTCCAAGAGCGGGTCATCAAAGTGTAAGCCGGCGGTGGGCGCTGCCACCGCGCCCTTTTTGGCCTTGTCGCTGTAAACCGTCTGGTAGCGCTCTCGATCACCTAGGTCATCTTCGCGGTCAATATAGGGCGGCAGCGGCATGTGCCCAATACCCTCAAGCACTTGCAACACTGGGCTTGCAGCCGGAAACGCCAACTCAAACAACTTGTCATGACGCGCCACCATAGTCAGCACGGTGCCATCCTCAAGGATAATCGTACTGCCAACCTTGGGAGACTTGCTCGAGCGAACATGGGCCAACACTCGGTGGGTGTCGGTTACCCTCTCCACCAGCACCTCAACCTTGCCGCCAGTGGCCTTCTGACCAAACACCCGCGCAGGGATCACCCGGGTATCGTTAAACACCATAAGATCACCAGGCTCCAACCAACTCAGCAGGTCGGGAAATTGGCCGTGCTGTATCGCGCCTGTCTCGCCGTCTAGGCGCAACAGACGACTGCCCGAGCGCCGCTCAGTGGGTGCACGGGCAATTAGTTCATCGGGGAGGTCGTAGTGAAAGTCCTGGCGACGCATAGCAACTCTTATTACCGCAACAAAAAGTTCGTCAGTACCTTACATAAAGCCACTGACAAGATGATTTTCTTGCAGATCAACAAAGGCTAAACAAACACCCTTAAAACACTGCAAAACAAAGGCTGCAAGAGTAGCGGAAAAGCGCGTCTGTGGCCATGTTAAGGGCGCCCCAATACACCTAAAAACCCATCAGAAGCGCCACTAAAACAAAGATTTATCGCGAATGCGGTTGACGGCGCAAAAACCATTGATATAATCGCCGCCTACTTGAGCAGACGCAGAGAAAAGTCAGCCCAAGTGCAGTGCCGGCATGGTGAAATTGGTATACACGATGGATTCAAAATCCATTGCCTTCGGGCGTCGCGGTTCAAGTCCGCGTGCCGGTACCATATACAAAAAAGGGCTACGAGAAATCGTAGCCCTTTTTTTATGCCCGCCAATTTTCATAAAAGACAGACAAAGCGCACACCACTGACCGCATAATTGTCTTATAGTTAGCCATTGCTAGCCTCATGAAACCCACTACCGCCAACAGCCGACGCTCTATGAAAAACTCCACCCAAGCCCGAACGATCATGTTCGCAGACGTCGTCGGTAGCTCATCGCTGTATAAATTGCGCGGTAATAGCTCAGCCAAGGCCTGCATTGATGCCACCCTAAGTGCCATGTGCGAGTCAGTGCTAAAGCATAGCGGTACGGTTGTGAAAACCATCGGCGACGAAATCATGACATCCTTTGAGTGCGCACTTGCAGCCTGTGAATGCGCCCAGTCACTGCAGCAACTGTGCGGAGGGAATCCGGCGTTTCAGCCCATTCGCATCGGCATGGCCTACGGCAATACCCTATGCGATGAAAATGATGTCTTTGGAGATACCGTTAATGACGCGGCCTTCGTCGCCCAAATTGCCCGCGCCCAGCAGATCGTCATCACCCAAGCGGTCTTCGACGCACTGGGCCCACAACAAATGGACTGCCAAGAATTTGACCGGGTGCAGCTCAAGGGTACACACGAAAAAAGCCTGATATATCGCCTGCACTGGGAGAGCCCTACACACAGCCATAACGCCACCACAGTGATGTCTATCCATAATATCACCCAGCAACTGGAAAGCCACAGACTGACGCTCTGGGTTGGCGAAGAGCAACACACAGTACTCGCCGACCAAACCCCCTTTATCATCGGCCGGGACCGCCAAAAAGCGCATCTGCACGTGGACAGCAACCTCGCCTCTCGAGATCATTGCCGCATTACCTTTCAGCGCGGTAAATTTGTCCTAGTAGATCACAGCACCAACGGCACCTACGTTAGCCCCACGGACGCCGAAGCCATCTACCTGCGCCGTACAGAGTACCCGCTGACCGGAGAGGGTGTGATCACCATTGGCCAGCCACAACAGAGCAGCTACGCTATTCACTACAACACCTAGCAGCACCGATAGTGTCCTGCCCACAGCAACCGTCCAACCTTGCTACAGCGCCAAAGTAAAGTGGAAAACTTCAGTCCGCGAAGCTCCTTTTTTAAATTCAATTCGTCTAAAAAAGGTCGTTCCCCTATAGTTTTGCTCCTAAAAAACATCCGCCATCTAGCGCACGCTTCAACATAAAAGCAGCGGCGTACCTGCCAAGCCTTCCACTAGCGGCCACCATCTGCATTTTCAAGAAAATACAAAAAGCAAGTGGTTTTTTGCATTCCATTTGGGTCTAAGCCCCCCCCTTTCATACCTCGGCAAAAACCGAGAAGATATTCCATACTCTTTGGTAAGGAGTAAGACTTATGGCTTCTCTAGACAAGACATACGACTCAGCGCCTTATGCAGCCAAACCAGCCTTGATGTGCTGCGCCCTGCTGTTCTGCTCTCTATTTATGGCGAGCACGCAAGCCACGCCCCTCGTACTGGATACCGACGGGGAGCTGTTTATTCCTGACAGCTTTAATTACTACAACCCACTCAAACACGGCGCGGCAAAATCTTCACGCGCAGCGGACGCACACGCACTAGATAATCAGCAACTTGAAACAGCGGCCAGCTACATACGCGCCAATGAAATGAGTGCTGAGCAGCGTGCACTCAACCACCAATGGTTAAGCCAAGCCGGCGACAGCAATATCCGCATTGGCAACAAAGTGCTTTCATCAATCGTGCGTATGGGGTTTAAAACCTACTGGACTGGGGTGCGTAACAAACACTATAAGTCGACAGTCATTCCGGACGGCAATGGAACTGGGCAGTTGACCGAGGAGGTGGAATACAAGCTACGCCTCTCACAGAATAAAGTACGCTTCGTACTGGAGTATGATTTTTAAATCGCGGCACTCGCCCTGAATACCTCACTGCCAGTCATCATCTGGTACAATTGCCCGCACTTATAGCGGGTAATTTTTATGGCAGTTCAACCTAGCACCGCAGCACACCCCCTCACGGCCACGCAATCGCTGGCCCAAGCGGGCATCCTCAAGCGCATTACCGCCTTGGTGTACGACACAGTCGTGCTCTGTGCAATCTGGCTCTGCTACGGCTGGGTGGTTATCTATCTAATTCAAGAGGCTTGGCTGGGTATGCCGCTCGCGGAAAATGGACGAGCAGAAATGGGCCTAGCAGGACAAATCGGCCAACTCTGCATCCCCTTCTTATTCTATTGTTTTTTCTGGATGCGTGGGGGGCAAACACTCGGCATGAAAGCCTGGCGACTAAAACTGCTCAACAACAAAAACCAGCCTGCGTCACTGCCGCAGTGTCTAGTGCGCAGCTTAACCGCACCTTTCTGTGTGCTATTGGGTGGCGTCGGCTATCTCTGGTGCTGGTTTGATCGCGATGGGCAGGCGCTGCAAGACCGCCTCAGTTCGACTCAGGTGGTGCAGCTAACAAAGTAAGCTCTCTGGCCTTAGCCTCGAAGCCTTCTCGCCTCAATTGGCTTTGCGCAACATCAACAAACCCAGCAAGAGGCAGGCACACATTGGCACCGACACAGCCAACAGGGGGGAAAAACCAAACACCAGACTGGCAGGCCCAAGCAGGTCTTGAACTGTGCGGAAGACAATCCCGACAATAACACCCGTAAAAATTCGATAACCCATGGTGACTTCACGCAAAGGCCCAAAAACAAACGATACGGCAATCAACACCAAACTGGCCGTCACCAATGGCTGCAGCAGTTTTTTCCAAAAGGCGAGCCAATATTCCGCGCTGTTAAGATCTTGCTCCGCAAGGTAATTAGCATAGGAATACAGATTCTGAATCGATAACGCATCGGCTTCCAAAACTAAGATATTCAACAGTTGCGGCGACAACTGTGTCTGCCATGGGCGCAAGGTAAACTCATGTACCTCGGTGCCCCGAGGTGAAAAGCGCGTCTCACGGCCCTCTTCTTCCAACCAGTGATCGCCTTGATAAATGGCCGTGCGGGCAAAGCTGGACGCTTTTAGCTCTCCGCTTTCAGCAAATTGATAGCGCGTGACACCAAACAATTTTCCGTTCGGCAGCACCGCATTAAAGTGCATAAACTCATTGCCTTCTCGATTCCAAAGGCCATGGCGAGATTCCAACGCACGCGTATCGCCCTGAGCAATCGCCCGACGGCTCTCTGCAATCTGATCACTTAGGGGCGTTACATATTCACCAAGAAACAACCCCAAACCAATGAACAACAACACTGGTTTCATCACCGCCCAGGTGATTTGAGCCACAGAAACACCCGCCGCACGCATCACCACCAGCTCACTAGAGTTGGCCAAAATACCCAGACCAATCAAACAACCTACAAGTGAAGAAAAGGGAATGTTGTCGTAGATACTGCTCGGCAGGGTTAAGCCGACATAAATCAAAGCCTCCCCGAATGCGTAATCACCTTGTAATTCACCCAGTTCAGCGACTAGAGCCGCAATGGCATCCAACGAAACAATAACCAGCAGCACCATGGCCACAGAGCCAACAACAGATTTGGCAATATAGTGACTTAACTTACGCACGGGGCTTCCTTTTAGATTTCAATGACGAATGCCTAGAGCTGCCGCCGGATATTGACTGAGCTGTCGAGCGTTGAGCCATAGCGGCTTGTAGGCGCAACCTGAGACTAGGGATCGCCAACAAACCAAGGGCAATCGATAGAAAGAGACCGTGCACTGCCCACAGAGTGATTACACTCTCACCTTCCTCAACGCTGCCCCGAGCGGCATTAAGTGAAACCAGATAGACGATGTAGAGCAAAATAGCCGGAATCATTTGAATATAACGCCCTTGCCTCGGGTTGGTTTTACTCAGAGGAACCGCAAGCAAAGCCACCACCAACACCAACACCGGCAGCGAGGCACGCCAATGCAAGGCCGCAATTTCCTTAGGTACCTCAGAGCCCCACAGCTCCATGGTGGGAATAGAGTCGGCTTTCAACTGACGCTGTGAACGGCTGGGTTGATTCAATAATAACTGCGAGTATCGTTCAAAGGACATAACTTGATATTCCAAGTCACCTGGGCGGCCGCTGTATCTATGCCCTTGGTGTAAGCGCAAATAACGCTGCCCACTATTTTCGTCCACAACCTGCTCACCCCAGTCTGCCAGTATTACCGACAACTGGGGCTGCCCCGACTCCGCACTCACGTTCATTTCTGCCATGAAAACTTGATTCATGGTCTGTCGATCATCACTGAAGCTTTTTATGTAGGTAACGCTGCTACCACCCTGTGTTGCCATAAAGCGCGTCGGGGTTAACAGGTCAAACTCACTGCGATTTTTCTGACTCATCAAAATGGTTTGTGCTCGCTCCATGCCAAGTGGGCTGATAAACAAACTCAGTCCTGCCACGACCAATGCAATAAGTAATGCCGGGAACAAGGTATAAATGACCAACCGTTTGTCGCTCATGCCGCAAGCCGACATAACCGTCATCTCACTGTCCATATATAAACGCCCATAGGCGAGTAAAATGGCAATAAATAACCCAAGGGGGAGGATTAATTCCAAAAAACCGGGCAGCCTAAATCCCATCACGGCAAACAATATATCTGGGGATAACTGCCCTGATGCCGCCTGCGACAAATACTTTACGAAGCGACCGCTCATGATAATGAGCAGCAGCACACTGCTCACGGCAAACATACTGAGCAGCACCTCACGGGTAAGATAACGAAACAATATCACGGAGAAATAGATCCAATTCTATTCAGCTGGGGCCACCGAGCCCACTCACCAACAGGCCATTAGCCCACTTAAAACACACGGATAGTCCAGCAGCATTCTAACCGGCCCACCCATACCACCCTTGCAGTTTGTTCGAGAGCTAAAGTGAAGGCACGGCCGAGTCACCTCGACCAGCGGCAATTTCAGTTATATCAAGCGAATAACGGTACTTTTCACCCTTAACGCCTAGCAACTTCCCGCCAGCCAAATCATACTACAGCCTAGACTTCATAAAGCCGATTATTATCCCGTAAAGCACACCGTTTGTCCTGCCGTAAACCGCAGGTAACAAACACGGCGTTTTGGGTAATCAAATCATTAGCCTTCCGTAGGCGTATCTAGATAAAGGAAACAGCATGGATTTTCAGGCCAAGGTCAGCAACCTCCTCACCCAGCGCAGTGGTTGCGCCATTGTCCCCGTGTTCAGCAAGCACAAGATGTCCAACGCCGCCAGCGCACTCAATGGCGCCAGCGATAAACTGATTGCTCGTCTTATCAAGCAAGGTGAAGTAAAAGACAGCCTCGCCAGCACCCTGTTGCTACCTACGCCAACGGGCAATGCTGATCGCGTACTACTGGCACACTTTGGCGACAAGAAAGGCCTGAACGCCCGTGACTATATTAAAGTGATCAGTAAAATCGTTGCCACGGTCAAATCGAGCGCGGCAAGTGATGTCAGCCTGTACCTTGAAGAGGTTGTCGTCAGTGGACACGATGAGGCGTGGAAAGCGCAGCAAGTAGCCAAAGCTTTCGCCAATAGCCATTACCGTTTCACACAGATGAAGAGTCAACAAGCCAAAGCAAGTCCGCTTAAGAAAGGGCTCTACAACCTAGTCGACAGCAAACTCAAAAAATCTGTTCATCAAGCGCTACAACAGGGCTGCGCTCTGGCCAGTGGCATGGCGCTGGCACGCGATCTGGGCAACCTGCCCGGCAATGTCTGCACCCCACTCTACTTGAGCAAAGAAGCCCGCAAACTGGCCAAGAGCCACAGCAAGCTAACCGCCAAGATTTTAGGTGAGAAACAAATGCGTGAGCTGAAGATGGGCTCACTGCTGTCGGTTGGGCACGGCAGTGATGAAGAGTCACAACTGATCACCCTCGAATACAAGGGCGGCAAGAAAACCGCCAAGCCAATCGTCCTAGTTGGCAAAGGCATCACCTTTGACACAGGCGGCATCAGCCTCAAACCTGGCGCCGGTATGGATGAAATGAAGTACGACATGTGTGGCGCCGCCAGTGTACTGGGGACGCTCAAATCAGTACTCGAGCTCGAGCTGCCAATCAACCTAGTGGTTGTGGTTGCCGCCGCCGAAAACATGCCCAGCGGTTGCGCCACCAAACCCGGCGACATAGTCACGTCAATGTCAGGAAAGACCATCGAGGTACTCAACACCGATGCAGAAGGTCGTCTGGTTCTTTGTGATGCACTCACCTATGTCGCTCGCTACAAGCCCAAAGCGGTGGTTGATGTGGCCACCCTCACCGGCGCTTGTGTGATTGCTTTAGGCAGCCACGCTACAGGCCTTTACAGCAATGATGAAGACCTTGCCGCTCAATTGCTAAGCGCCGGAGAAGACAGCCAAGACCGCGCATGGCGCATGCCGCTATGGGATGAATATCAGTCGCAGCTCGATAGCAATTTTGCCGACATTGGCAATATTGGCGGCCGCGAAGCGGGCTCTGTCACCGCGGCCTGCTTCCTCTCTCGCTTTGTTGACTACCCTTGGGCGCACTTAGATATCGCTGGTACCGCCTGGCTTTCAGGCAGTGCCAAGGGCGCAACCGGCCGCCCTGTTGGCCTGCTGCTGGATTACCTGATCAAGCAAGCGTAAACAACCAACGGGGTGATTGGCGTTACCAGAATGACGAGGTAATTTAAATCACCCCACCCAAAAAACCTGTAACCCCCTAATGCTCTGCATACGCCATGTTTGAAGTACTATGACCCGTATAGATTTTTACATATTACCCGATGCCTCCAGCGATAAGCGTCTAACCTTTACTTGTCGCTTGATCGATAAAGCACAGAGGTTGAATAACCACATCTATGTGGCCTGTGATGATGCCGATCAAGCACAAGCGCTGAGCCGTTTGCTCTGGTCTTTTCAGCCACAAAGTTTTATTGCCCACGACCTACAGGATCAACCGCAAAGACACGCCAAGGTATTGCTTGGCTGGGACGAAAATTGTGGTGATCACCACCAAGTACTGGTTAACTTAAAAAAGACCATACCGACCTACTTTAGTCGCTTTGAGCGACTCACCGAAGTAGTCAGTCAGGATGAACAGATATTAGAACAGACCCGCGAGCACTACAGTTTTTACCGCGAACGGGGCTACCCCATTAACAATCACGACATGCGCCGCTAACAAGTCGAGCTGTCGAACAGAACCACTACCCACGAAAATCGGTGACCATGGATACGGATCAAAATAATGTTGACCGCGGTGAGACAAAAGCCGCCCTGCTCGGCGAGCTTGAATCGATTAAAGACCTGTTGTCCGAAGAAGAGATGGCCGACATCCCACTGCTCGACCAACCGCTAGGTCAAACATTCCAAGCAGTAACCTCAGGTGACGGCGAGCTCGCCGACATCCCGCTGCTTGAAGAAGCCGTACATCCAGAGCCATTGGTCGATACTTCACTAACTGCCAAAGAGCCCCACGAGCCAAACGCACAATCACCCTCGGGGTCAATAACCGATACGCCATTTGACGAACTGAGCGAATCAATAGACGTCACCCTTGCTAATATCAATATTGATATCGACCTGAACGATGAAGTAATGGCCCCTGAGCTCCAAGCAGCGTCTGTAGAAAATGAAACAACTACCCAACCCAACCTCCCAGACGACGCAACGACAACACCTGATCACAGATTCGTGCAGCAAGGTGAGCTGGATTCGGTCGTCATAACAGAAGAAGCCCCCCCCCCCTTCGAACAAGAAATTGCAGACCTCACCCACAACCCAGAAGAGAGCCTACTCGACGAAGAGCCTTTGAATGCAGCACCACACTCGGCCTTAGAAAAGCCAAAGCATGGCAAACCACCAATCTCTGACGCTTCAGCAAACCTCAACGACAGCAACACTGAATTCGAGAGAGAGAGTATTGATCCCAGCATCGAACAGGTTTTAGATACCGAAGGAAAGCCTTTGCCTGTAGGCGTACTGCCTGGCCAGAGAAACCTTTTTGACGAATCAGTCATTGACAGCAGCGCGCTAGAAGACAGCCCTAATCAGAAAATCAATACACAAGGGCAGGTAAAGATAAGCAACAAGACACAGAGCAAACCTCGAGTAAAGATAGGCCAAGCGAAAGGGGAGAACCCCTTCTTACCCAAGCATATTCGCGAGCGTTTACACACCACAAAATCCTTGATGGATGTCATCAAAGAAGCGCCTCTGGATACCCAAGCGGTATACCACAACAAGTTCATCAGCGAACACCCAGAAGCCCAAGCGCTGGAACCGAGCAAGGAAAACAGAGCCGAGAAACTGAGTGAGCACGACAAGCTGGACATTCTCATCAACGAGGTCATTGCCGAGTTCATGCCCAAGATTGAGGCTGAACTGCGCGCCCGCCTTACAACCAACCTCACCTCCTCAACGAACAACGACAACACTGAGACTGAGACTGACGACAGCAACTCAAATAGCCACATTAATAGCACCCTGCAAAAAAGTACTCTCGATACCGGCTCACAATCAACTAACTGACACGAAAGCGGATACATACGACTCATAGATAATGGGTAGGCTTGGTGCGCTCATCCGGCCCTGTATCATCATACGGAACGCTCGCGATAGCGCCGCCACTCCCACGTTTAGTCCCACCCCTAGCACTCCCAATGCCACGCAGTTCCGGACCATCAGTTGATTTCCATCGACTAACCACAGCTAAGCACTATGATTAACATGTGCTCACTCACTTATTGGGTTAAGTTAAATCCAATGCCTACATTAAAGGTAACCGGACTATTATGAAAAAAATCACGTCACTCAGTCGTCGAGATTTTTTAAGTAACGGTCTCAAAAGCTCTATCGCCCTCACCCTGCTCAGCAAGCCAGCAGAGGCTAAGGCCAGTGGTGAATACAACGGTTTAAGCTTTACGGAAATCCCACATAATTTAAGTAACAAACACCGCCTCAGCCCCGACTATCGAACCCAGATCCTGTTGCGCTGGGGAGATCCGCTCTTCGCCGAGAGTGCCGAGGAGCAGCAGGCGTTTGATCCCGTAAACTTAAGCCCTCAGCAACAGAGCCGACGCTTTGGTTACAACAATGACTTTATTGGTTTTATGCCGCTCTCCTCTTTTGATAAAACCGCTCAAGTTCATGACTTTGTAGCTGGCAGTGGGGGGCCTGCCCCGAGCCAGCTAACCAGCGCGCAGCACTATCAATCAAACAACAGCCAACGCGGGCTGCTCTGCGTAAATCACGAGTACACGATGCCGCACATGATGTTCAGCGGCTACGCTGACAAAAAGAGCGGCTACCGGGACACCTCAGCCAAGCATCTAGCGGTGGAGCTGCAAGCCAATGGCCACAGTGTGGTGGAAATCGCGCTCATCGGCGATCAGTGGATAACCGTAACAGACAGCCGCTACACCCGCCGTATCACCATGGACACCCCCATGCAGATCACCGGCCCAGCTGCTGGTGATACACGCCTGCAAACCCAGGCGGACCCCAGCGGCACACGCGTGCTCGGCACCATTGGCAACTGCGCTGGTGGCAAAACGCCCTGGGGCACGGTTCTGGTGGCGGAAGAAGGTTTTGGTAAGGCCTTCGGCTTTTTCAGTGACAACTCAGAAAACCTGCCGCCACAACTGAAACGTGAGCTAGAGCGTGAGCGCGACAACTTTAAACGTTTGTCCATTGGCTCTAAGCGCGTGCGACCGCTGGGCAAGCACTACCCGCGCTTTAATGTCGCCCGCGAGCCGCGAGAAGCCAATCGCTTCGGCTGGATGGTGGAATACAATCCCTATGACCCAGACTGCGTGCCCAAAAAGCGCACTTGCCTCGGTCGCTTCCAGCATGAGGGCACCACCATCGTCGCTAAATCCGACCAGCCCATCGTCGCCTACACAGGTGATGACGGTAAATTTCAATTCATCTACAAATACGTCTCGACCCAATCTTATTTAACCGACGACTCAGCCTCCAGCTACCGCCACAACAGCGAGCTGCTCAACGACGGTATTCTCTACGTTGCGCGCCTCAATGACGATGGCCGAGGTGAATGGTTACCACTGGTACACGGCCGGGGGTTCCTCACCGAAAAACACGGCTTTCAAAGCCAGGCCGACGTCTTGATTGAGAGCCGTCGCGCCGCTGAAATAATCGGCGCCACCCCCATGGATCGCCCAGAAGATATTGAAACCAACCAAGCCAATGATTGCACCTATGTGATGCTCACCAAGAACCATAAACGCCAGAAAACCAGCCCTGGTAACCAGCGCACAGGCAACACCTCCGGTCATATTTTAGAGTTCGTACACCCGCTTATGAAGAACAGCCACGATGGCAAGCGGGATCACACCAGCCGCCATTTTCAATGGCACACCTTCATCCTCGGGGGGCACCCAGATAGCAGTGACAGCCGTGAGCGAGGATTTTACGGTACAGGGCCCAAGGGCGAGACGGTGAGCGAATCTGGGTGGTTCACCTGCCCCGACAACCTCGCCTTCGACCCGCGAGGCAATATGTGGGTGGCGACCGATGGCTGTGAAAGTTTCGGCTTCAGTGATGGCCTCTGGGCTATACCTACGACAGGTCCTTATCGTGCGCTGCCGCGCCATTTTTTTGGCTGTCCACGAGGCGCTGAACTCTGCGGGCCGGAATTCACTCCGGACGGTAAAACACTATTTTTATCGGTACAGCACCCAGCCGACAGCAACGATTCAAGCTTCGACCAACCCAGCCACCGCTGGCCCGACTATGATACCGCCCTACCTCCGCGTCCGTCGGTTGTAGCCATTCGCCACAAGCGCGGGAAGTCCATCGGGCACTGATTAAGCGCGGGTGAATCACCACTGCATCGGCAAAGGCATTCACCCTTAGAAGTAAGTTTTAAAAAGACCGAGGGAAAAAGGAGACGCGTGATTGTACAGTAGGTAATCGCGGTTTTAATGCATTCACAGAAGGCTGATCAGTCATTAATGTATGCCGTTTAAGCGCTCAGAAATAACATTTCTAATGCTGCTCACATCGAGGCCGGATAAACCTTCAAGCTTTGATAAATTAATACAGTGTAAATGTAAGCAGGGGGTTTTGGCCTCCAGCTCGCGTAAGTCCCCCTTCACAAGAACGGGTAGTAGTGGATGCCCATCAGGCCGCTGCTGGTTAATGACCCGCAACCCAATTTGCAACGGCACCGCTCGATAGCGCGTTTTTCCGCTTTTGAACGGTATCGTCAGATAGACACCCTCTTTCCCTACCACCTCACCCGGTATAATGTTCAACCCAGTCGCGGTAATAGCCTCCTCGGGTATACTGTTAAAAGTATCGTGGTGACTATATGGATTCGGTAAAATAACCAATTTTCTGTCTTCATCTTCAGGGAAAAATATATTGTAATTGGTATACAGCTGCTCAACGGAGTCAGAGTATATACACAACTTATTTTCAAAACCCATCACATAATCAATCGCCAACTGGCGCTGATTAAATGCATCAAGATCCCAAACTAGATCATTATTCTCCGCAGCCACAGCCACAAACATCTCCGTAATAACACCCAATAAAATTCATTTCACAATGATATAAATGTGCAACACTATTAACACCTGACAAACAACGGCTGCATTTCGCACTAAATTGAACCGCTGTTTCCAGCGACTAAAACAACTCAACACTGTCATCACTCACGGCATCAGAACTGTCCGGTGAGAACAGCTCTTCAGGCGGGTTGTCGACAGCAATCTGAGAGTGCAACTCCTCCACATCATCCAAATTATTGATCGCGTGATCCATAGATTTTGAAAGCTTATGAAAAGATTCGTCCACCTTTAGGCCATCTGCGAATACACTATTGGCTGCGGACACACACTGGGCCGTTGTTTCTTCAAAAAATACTTCTTGTTCCTCACTCAACGCCAATACGGGAATTTTCTCCTGAATCCGCTCTGCCATTACCTCGACCGTATTGACAATCGTTCGCATCACTCTCTGATAGTCCTCATCGATCTCGGTCATAACACTTTTCACATCGCGCGATAGCTTTTTCAGTGCCTCTTTCTCTTCGAGCAGTTTGGTATGCTCATCTAGAGCCTTAATGCGCGCATCAATACCCTGTATAAGCGCAAATGTATTATCTTTAATGGCGCCATAACGGCGCTCATCTTCCATCGGCATATTTCTAACCAGCAGTGAAGCTTGGCCATAGTTCACCAGTGATCGACAACCAAAATCTATATAACGACCAGCGTCTTTCATTTGCATCAACAGCTGAGACTCTAGATCCTTTGCCATGCCGTTGGCTTCCATATTCTTTATTTCATACAGGCCGCGCATTTGTAAGCTGCATGAGATGCCGTAACGAGCAAGCGATGAAAACAATAGCTGTCCCAGCTGATCCAGATTGTCACAGCGATTAACTCCCAGTAAAAATTGAATATTGGCCCCTAGATCGCTGTTGTCGCTCATGGCCGTATAAGCCGTCGCATTCGCCAACTCTAAACGATCTTTTAACTGTGCGCTGGCGATGCGGTGGAAAATGGATTTTGAGACCCGCGCGCACACCTCCTCAAGGCAAGTCTCTGATTCAATGTAATCGTCCACACCCAGCTCAAAAGCCGTTAGTTTATCGGCCAACGACTGGCTCGACGACAGGAAAACCAGAGGCAGCTCTGTCATCACCTCGGTGTCCGCCATGAGGGCTCCTAGCCCCTCAAATGACACTGGACCGCATGCCGTAACATCATAAATCATCACGCGGACATCAACCTCCGAAGCTAAAGCAAGCGCTTCGTCGATGGTGTTTGCTAACTGCACTTGAAATTGAGTACGCAATATCGTGAGCAAACTAGGGTTTTCACACTGCTGCAGTAAGAGAATTCGTTCCATCGCTCCCTCCTAGAATTGATACACCCACACTATAAAATGCTCGATGCTCACTCCAGTTATTCATCTTTGTTTTCAGTTGGCCTTACAGTTTTAGTCCAAATCCGAGTCTTCCGCAAAGCTCTAAAGGAGATTTATAGCCTGCCTAACTAAGAAGTAATAGTAGCTATTTTGCACCTGTCATTTCATTCTAAGAACTTGCCCTGATTCCAGCTAAAAGCGACTAAACCTGTCACCCAAGTTAACATTCAGCTATATAAACTGAACAATAGCGTTCGTGGTCTACACTTTGGCTTGATTGCAGCTCTCATGCTGGCCACTCAAACCCATTGAGTTCATTCGCACCACCGAAAAGGATATTTCTATGCTGCCCGATGCGAGTAGCCTCAGCAGTAACGGCAAGCAACTGTGGAATGCCATGGTAAAACAAGTAAAAGATGGTCGTATTGAAGTGCCATTGCTGCCAGAGGTCGCCAACCGTGCCATCACCCTCTCCCAAGACCCAGAATCTGACTCGATCAAGCTATCTCAACTTATTCAAGGCGACCCGTCTTTGGCCGCCCATGTCATGAGCATTGCCAACTCAGCCACCTATTCACCCAACTCATCGCTGGTCTCGCTACAGCAAGCCATTGCCCGCTTGGGGATGAATCTCATTTGTGACATAGCCGTCGCCGCGTCCATCAGTAATCGCATGTTTCGCACCCCAGGCTATGAACAGCATATCCAGGGCATATGGCGCCACGCGCTCGCCAGCGCGCTCTGGGCAAAAGAAATCGCCCGCGCCTGCCGCCTCAATGTCGAAGCAACCTTTCTATGTGGGCTGCTGCACTCCATTGGTCGACCTGTCGCCCTGCAAGATTTAATTGTTATCACCAAGCGGCTATCGCTGGATGTCAATACAGAAGAAATGCAGGTGTTAGAAGATGGCTTACAAAAAGTAGTGGGCGCCCACGTGCTCAAGAAGTGGGGTATGCCCACCATCATTGTCGAAAGTCACCAATACCTGCAGGACTACCGCAATGCCCCCCACGCCATGGAGCAAGCCTCCATCATCAATGCAGCCACACGCTTCGCCCAACACATGCTCACACCCGAGCAGCTGTCGCTGGAAGATTTAATAAACAGTGAAGTATTTGAAGACCTCAACCTCTATCAAGATGAAGTCCAACTACTCCTCGAGCAAGGTGACAATATTAAAAGCAGTATGGAGGCTATGAGCGCCACATGAGCCAAGAACCGAATCAGCACTATGACGTCGCCGTGATTGGCAGTGGGCCCGCAGGCCAAAAAGCCGCGGTTCAAGCAGCCAAAGCGCATAAAAAAGTGGCGCTAATTGAGCGCGACCGACTACTCGGTGGAGCCTGTGTGCATCGAGGTACCATCCCGTCTAAAACACTGCGTGAGAATGCACTGCGCGTACGCAATATGCGCCAAAACGCCGCTCTGTCTAACTTCACACTCGCCGAAGACACAGAACTCGCCACCCTGATTGATCGGCTGGATCAGGTTCTAAAGTCCCACGACGCCTATATGCTCAAGCAAATGCAACGCAACCACATAGACTGTCTTCATGGGCGGGCCAAGTTTCTCGGCCCGCAGCAACTGCAAATTGATCAGGTACGTGCGACCCCCGTCATCATCGATGTCACCAAAGTCATCATCGCATGCGGCTCTTACCCGCGCGCGCCTGACCATGTGCCCATCGACCACGAACACGTATTTGACAGCGACTCGATCCTGTCGATGCTCTATCTGCCCAAAAGTTTGACGGTACTAGGCGGCGGCGTTATCGCTAGCGAGTACGCCTCAATCTTTCAAACCCTCGGTGTGGAAGTCACCATGATCGATAAATACCCGACCCCCTTGGGTTTTCTCGACAGTGATCTGACCGAACATTTTGTCAAAGACTTTCAAACAATGGGCGGGAGTTGGCTCGGTAACAAGGAGGTTGAAAAAGTATATTGGGACAACCTTTCACAGGTTGTCACCGAATGCCGCGATGGCACCGTCATTAAAAGCGAAAAGCTGCTCTGCGCCGCGGGCAGGCTCGCCAACGTTAAAGGTCTAGACATAGCCAAGGCGGGACTCGAACTCAACGAGCAAGGGTTAATCAGCGTCAATGACACACTGCAAACCAGCGTGCCGTCAATCTACGCCGCCGGAGATGTCATTGGCCCACCGTCGCTCGCCTCGGCGTCAATGGAGCAAGGGCGCCGAGCCTCCTGCAACGCCCTTAAAATTCCCGTAGGGCAAATGAGTCAAACCATTCCCATTGGTATCTATGCCATACCGGAGCTTTCCTCTGTCGGGCTCAGTGAGCAACAAGCGCGCGAGAAATACGGTGACGTTACCATCGGCCGCGCTGACTTCAGGGAAATAGCACGCGGGCATATTTCTGGCCTACAAAGTGGCATGCTCAAAATAGTCTGCGACGCAGACGGTCGTCAATTACTGGGGATTATGATCTCTGGCGAAGGCGCCACAGAGCTGATTCACATAGGCCAAATGGCCATACTGTCCGGCGCGGATGTGGACATTTTTGTTGAGAGCGTTTTTAACTTTCCGACCCTGGCCGAAGCCTATCGTGTCGCTGCACTGGCGATTATTGGCCAACGCGCCCAGAACTCAGATGTGTTTTAAACGCATCGTGCCCCCCTCCAAGCCCCGCATTAGGTCGCCGGAAGAGCGCGATAAACGCGCACGTCGCGAAATTCCATTGATTCATCTAGATCGGGCATCGTACAGCCCTCTCTGCGATCCACTTGTTGATAGGGAGGGTAGTCGAAATTTTTAACCCGAGAGTCCGCCACAAGAACATCGCTTGCTCGGTCAGTAAAGCGCGATAACCACGGCAGATTCTCTCGATCGTAGAGAACATCTGCCACGATAATGATGTCGACCTCGCCTTCGATAAGGTCGAAATCCTCACTGATCACCAACTCCACTCCGTTGAGCTTGGCATTTTCACGGGTCGCCAAGATCGCCAAGGGGTCAATATCACAAGCCACTACTTCGCGCGCTCCGGCTTTGGCCGCTGCTATCGCCACTACACCCGAGCCGCAGCCAAAGTCCACCACACGTTTACCACGCACCAGCTCTGGGTTGGCAAAGATATAGTCACTCAAGACCAAACCTGATGCCCAACAAAACGCCCAATAAAACGGTTGTTCCATTAGCCGCAGCGCCGCCTCCTGTGGCAAGCGATCGGTTGGGTAGTCCTCATTCATCAAGTAGAGTTCAATGCCATTGCCCAAGCTTAAAGCCTCAATCCGCGCTGCTGGCAATATATCCAGAACAACTTCGGTCAGCGGTTTACTTATTGGTTTCTTTTGAGGTGTTCGTGTTGCGGTGTTTGACACGGTAATGACGTCCATTGGTAGGCTCATACAGTGGCGTGATGCCATCAAGGAATAATGGCGATCAGTATACCAAGCAGGGTGTTCTATGCAGCCCCCACATCTTAAATTTTAGCTATTAAAGTCACACGCTTCAGTAACGCCACATCACATGGACTCACTGCACTGGATCACACTTTAAGGCCTTTAAGGGCTCAATCTATGCACGCCGTCACACGCCGTCACCCACGAGTTTAAAAACGTGCACAGGTCACAGAGACTAGCCTTGCCTTTTGCCAAACTAAGCTCACGTTCTTTGCAGTCCTGCCCCTCATTAATGTAGCGAGTGAGCCATATGAAATGTTCAAACACTGGCCTGCCCCTTATCCTGCTTTTGTCAGTATCGGCATTAAGCCATGCGGAAACACAATCAGCCGACGAAGCCGCTTGGCGTCAGCACTTGAAACAAGCACACATGAAAGATGGTTTACAGCACAGCGGGCAGCATGAGAGCAACCCAGTGACAGCAGGCTGGCAAGTCATCCCCGGCGCCAGCGAAGACAACATCATCGTCACCAGCCAGGACTTACGCTACCTATTGTCCGCCGTCGGCAACCACGCAAGCCAACGCCCAGCTCGGATTACCGACCTGCGCTATCAAGCCGAGGTCGGCGATGAGCTGGTGCAGCTAAAGTTTTTTTATCACTTTTAAAGCGCCATAAGGACGACCAAATTCAGCCATTGATACCCTTTCCTGACCCCAGCAACACTGCCATCCAACGAGTGTCATCGAAGTTATCCAGAGCAATTTTGACCGTCATGGTGAGCGGCACCGACAGCAGCATACCAACGGGACCTAAGACCCAGCCCCAAAAGACCAGTGATAAAAACACCACCAGCGCCGACAGGTCCAGCCCCTTGCCCATAACCCGCGGTTCAATCACATTGCCAACGACCACATTAATCATGGCATAACCCAAAGCGGTCAGAGCAGCCTCGCCCACCCCCAGTTGAATCAAGGCCAAGATAACCGGCGGCACCGCCGCTAAGATCGAGCCGAGGGTCGGGATAAAATTCAACAAGAAGGCAAGCAACCCCCAGAGCACGGGGTAATCAACATCCAACCACCACAGCCAAGACATGGCTAACAACGCGGTAAACAGACTAACACCAGTCTTCAATGCCATGTATTGATTCACACTTTTGGTAAAGCGCCCCAAAGCGGTCACCGTGCGCGCCGATTCAGCGGTGGCGTATTGAATCTTATCGCTGAAGCGAACCTCTTCAGCCAGAATGAAAATAACCAACAACAAAATAAGAAAAGCATTGGTCATTACATTGCCAAAGGATGCCAATGTATTACCCGCAAACTTTAAGACAATGCTTGGGTTAAAATGCTCGCGCATACTGTCCGCCGACACATCGACACCCTTACCGGCCAAGAATGCCTGCAGGTTCACCATCAGAGTATGCAAGCGTGCCTCGTAATCCGGCAGGTCGCCGCGAAAGTCATTGACCGAAGAGCCCACAACCGCGCCGATTAAAAAACCCGCCAGAACAACAACCATCACAATAATGCTCAACGACAGGCCGCTGGGCAGACCTCGACTCTTCATCCACGCCAATGGCGGGGAGCAAATAATGGCAATAAACAGCGACAACAAAAAAGGTACCATAATCGCTTCTGCCGCTCGCATACCGGCGATGACAACCACAAAGGCTGCACTGACCAAGAGGAAGCGAGCGATAGGGGATTCTTGCATCATAAAACATCCTTATAAATAGCCGAAAAACACAGTACTCAGCATAACCAATTATGCCTTCACACGCGCCTGCTGTAAGCGCTCTAACTGTTGATTAATCGAGTCTAAACCCACACGAGAAAAAAGGTAGGGCGCCCTCAATCCAGCGGAAAAGTGTTCTTCCTCAATTAACTCACAGGCCAAGCGAATACTTTCAAGTAGCTCATCATGAGCGATGGGGTAGTCACAAAATACCCGCCAATCATTCTCCGTCGCCTGGCCCATTAAAACCCACTGCAATAAGCGCTCAACCTGCTCACGCTGCACGCGATAAATAGGGTTTTTTACCCAAAGCAACGTGGCAATCAACAACCCACACACAACAAACGCCGCCAGCAGCGTGATCACAACCACCATATCTACTTCCTTTCGCACCAAGGCATTAACTACACAGGAAAAAACAGCAGCTTTAGTGACAGCGCCACCAACACCAACAACAACACCGGGCGAATAAATTGGGTACCTCGGCGCATGGCCATGCTAGAACCCAGTCTAGCGCCGACAACTTGAGCCACCGCCATCGTCAAGGCCAAAGGCCAAACCACCAGCCCCGCGTGTATAAATAGAGCCATTGACGTCGCGTTGGCCATCAACACCAGTGGTTTACTCGCCGCCGTCGCCTGCAATAAATCGAAGCGGCGCATGCCGACAAACGCCAGACTGAAAAATGAACCCATAGCTGGCCCCAGAAAACCGCCGTAAAAACCAATACCACCACCGGCCCACACAGCGAAACACCCAGCACTGCAACGCGGTTTTAAGGAAGTGTCAGCTATTGTACTGGGCGATACCATGACGTATACAGCCAGTAACAATAGGAAGTAAGGCAGTAAGTCTTTTAAGAACACGGGATCCAGCTGCTGCACCGCAAAGGTGCCCAGACAGGCTCCGACAAACGTACACAGCAGCGCCCCACGCAGCGCCTTTATGTCTAGGTGGCCACGCCTAAAAAAGTTGATCGTCGAGGACAGGGTGCCAAAAACGCTTTGGAACTTATTGGTCGCGAGCGCCTGTAAAGGCGGCACACCAGCCGCCAATAATGCGGGCAACACCAACAAACCGCCGGAGCCTGCAATCGAACTGATGAAGCCAGCCACAAACGCCATAGCAATCAGCAGACTATAAGTCAGTGCAGAAAACTCCAAAGATTCCCCCAGGTGGTGCGACACAGAAAATGACACGGTATGCGCTTAAGCTTACCAGCTTGGGCTGTCCGGCCCCAGAGGCTGTCCATAACTGAACTCCAGCTGATTTCCAGCCGGGTCTTGAACACCACAGTAATAACCTACCGGGAAAGGCTCTTGCCGGGCAGGCCATAGTAGACACCCAGAGTCCGCGGCCAACGCCGCTACTCTATCGACCTCTTCCTTACTCTTTACGGCAAAGCCAAAATGCCGATAGTCCCCTGCCGCGAGCGGCACACAGCTACCACCACCCATGAGCACAAACACAAAATCATGCTCTCGACCCGGCTCACTCATCCATACAATGCGTTTTGGGTGCAGCTGGGTACCACCACGCTGGTGCACAATACGCATACCGGTGAAGCACTGATAAAATTCGAGACAATCCCCTAGGTTCGGAACATGCAACGCAAGATGCGTAAGGCGCGCCATAACGACCCCCTCCACCAGTCATCGAATAACAAAAACTCAGCTGATCTTGCTAGGGCACCGCTGAAAAATGACGGGCGCGCTCAGCGCGGCTCTAGCAAAGTTATCACTGTTTACTAAGCCTAGCAGGGCGTCACAACTCATTGGTAACACCTTGCTAAAGAAAATGCGGAGTGAATGCAGCTGAGCAAAGAGGGGCTGGAGCAGGCGGGAGGAATTAGGGCTTCGTCGAGCTGAGGCAGTACAAGCTGTGCAAACCCTTACTGCTTATGAGCGTTAATGCCCTCAAAATTTTCGTGTACATATTGGCGCAGTTCTTCCGCCTGCTCGTCAAAGTTCTCGGTCGCCATGACCACCTTATCGAGCACTATCCGCTTGCCGGGACCATCAAATGCTAACAGTAAAATAGGCACGTTACTGTCTTGGGCAATGCGTAAAAAGCCCGTTTTCCAGCGATCCACTTTTGAACGGGTGCCTTCCGGCGTTATGCCTATCCAGAGCTTGTCGTGCTCATCAAACATACGGTGTATTTGCCCAACAATGCCCTCGGCCGCGTTGCGGTCAGTAGGCAAAAAACCGAGTTTTAAAAACAGACCTTTACAGGGCCAGAAGAAAGCCTCCTTCTTCATCATGGCCGAGACTTTCATCCCCAGAGCCATCAAGCCACCCACCACCACGACAAAATCCCAGTTGGAGGTATGAGGCGCGGCAGCTATGAGCACTTTCTTCTCATTGGGTAAACTGCCCGTCACACGCCAACCACACAGACGCAAAATGCCGCGACCAATGGCTCGAGTGAGGACATTGCCAAAACTTGGCATATTTTCTGGGGCTTCAGGTATCAACGGAGCTGGCATAGGACAAAAAGGCCTCAAAAGATGTTCTTCGATCTTATTATTATCGGTGATGAAATCCACTCTCTGGCGCGCTTTTCATCTTACATGACGCCAAAGTACCATGGATTAGTCTACCGGTAAAAACCAAACCCGACCGCAAGGTCAGGCATGGCAAGTCGAGGTTCAGCTGCCTATTTGATCAGTGCTCGCGGGTCGAACGGAAGGCCACTTCTGGGTAGCGCTCTTCTGACAATGAAAGGTTCACCCGTGTTGGCGCTAAATAGCTCAAGTGACCGGAGCCGTCGAGCGCCAGGTTGATGCTGCACTTACGCTTGAACTCATCAAACTTCTTGTCGTCGTCCGAATCGACCCAGCGCGCTGTATTGACGTTGACTGGCTCGTAGATGGCCTCGACCTTGTATTCATCTTTCAAGCGGTAGGCGACCACTTCAAACTGCAGTACACCCACGGCGCCAACAATAATATCGTTGCTTTCGAGCGGGAAGAACACCTGGGTAGAGCCCTCCTCCGACAGCTGCTGTAAGCCCTTCTGCAGCTGCTTGGTCTTCAGCGGGTCCTTGAGACGAATTCTACGGAACAACTCAGGAGCAAAGTTGGGGATACCCGTGAACTTGAGGTTTTCACCCTGGGTGAAAGCATCCCCAATCTGAATTGAACCGTGGTTGTGCAGGCCGATAATATCGCCGGCCAATGCCTCATCCACATGACTGCGATCACCCGCAAGGAAGGTCACGGCATCGGCTATCTTCACATCCTTACCGATGCGTACATGGCGCATCTTCATGCCCTTCTCGTACTTGCCCGAACAAACGCGCATAAAAGCGATACGGTCGCGGTGTTTAGGGTCCATGTTGGCCTGAATCTTAAAGATAAAACCGGAGAACTTTTCTTCCGCTGCCTCTACCTCACGGGTTTCCTCACTCTCTTCGATGCGTGCCACACGGCTCTGCGGGGTAGGTGCCCACTCGACAAAACCGTCGAGCATCTCGCGCACACCAAAGTTACCCATGGCGGTACCGAAAAACACTGGGGTCATGCGGCCGGCGAGGTATTCCTCGCGGTCAAACACGTGGGTGGCGCCGCGCACCAGCTCAATCTCGTCGCGGATGTCCTCGGCGTAAACGCCAAACAGCTCTGTTGCCCCATCCGAGTCCAGACCTTTAATCTGCACATCTTCCTGGATGGTGTGGCCTAGGCCCTGCTGGTATGTATGGATGGTATCGGTATAAAGGTTGTAGACACCTTTAAACTCTTTACCCATGCCAATTGGCCAGTTGATCGGCGCCGCGGCAATTTTCAGAACTTCTTCAATCTCATCCATCACGTCAATCGGGTCGCGAATATCTCGGTCCATTTTATTGACGAAGGAGAGAATCGGCGTGTCGCGCATACGACAGACGTCCATCAACTTGATGGTACGGGCCTCAACACCCTTGGCCCCGTCGATGACCATCAGTACCGAATCCACCGCCGTCAGCGTGCGGTAGGTATCTTCCGAGAAGTCTTCGTGCCCTGGGGTGTCGAGCAGGTTCACCACACGTTCTTTGTACGGGAACTGCATCACCGAGGAGGTCACGGAAATACCGCGCTCCTGCTCCATCGTCATCCAGTCGGACGTCGCCTTGGGGCCCTTCTTGCCTTTCACCGAACCGGCCAACTGAATGGCGTTGCCAAACAACAGCAGTTTTTCGGTAATGGTCGTTTTACCGGCATCTGGGTGGCTGATGATAGCAAAGGTGCGGCGGGCTTCGAGGTCCGCGTTCTTGATCAAGTCCGACATAGCGTAATCTTTAGCGTGAGAGCTGAATGAAGTGGCCACTTACCCACTCAGAAAGCCACGTTACAAGGGCTTTTCGTAGGTAGTGTTCAAAATGGGCCATAAAGGCGAGGTATTCTACAGGAGGGCGTCAAGCCGGGCTATGACTGAGTTCGGCTGGGCCCGTTTACTGGTTAAACCTTGCTCCGAACAAGGGGCTCGTTCGACTCAGGCTAAGGAAATCTAGCCGGTAAGGCTGGCCAGTAGCCACTGGGTCATGGCCAAACCCACCTGACGGTGGCGTCCAGACAACTCCAGCGAGCGCAGTGAATTGGTATCAAAGAAATGTCCACAGTGGCCACAATCACAACCCAGTAATCGCCCGCACTCGCCCCTGGCTGCTCCCGCTCCAGAACCTGCGCCAGATTGAGTATTAAGTCCTCGTAGAAATCGTGCAGCAGCGTCTGTACCTTGGGATAGCTCGGCGCCGAAGCAATCAAGGCTTCGGCAACCAAAACCGACGGCATTAGTCGTTGTCTTGCGCAAACAGCAGCTCAACTCCCCCACGGCATACCGTCCCAGTAAGGCCAACCAATAACCACAAAAGGTAGTACCTAAAGCCTCAGCCGAGTGTTTCACATGAATGAGGCGCAGGGGTACGGTATGGTCGGCATCAACGGTGGCATCATCTCCATCGAGATGGCGCCCTTTGCCGGGGTCAAAGAATCCGCTCATGGACGCGAGGGATCAAATACGGCATGCGTGATTATGTGGAGTAAAAGTATCTGTGTTTGAGCGGACGGGTTAATGACTGATCACACTGACAGCATGGCCTCTGATCATTGTCTGGATTAATTGACATGGATTAACGTTTTTGGAGCATATTCAGAGAGGCTTCTGATTATTACAGTAACCGGGTACTTAATAACCCGTAAGGAATACATCATGAAGCTTTCTCGCATATTCGCCCAGGCCGTTGCAGCCCTCACTCTCACCCTCAGTGTTTTCAGCCACGCTGGCCCCGACACAGAGACAGACAGCAACGCCGTCATTCTCGCAGGGCATGATGTCGTGGCCTATTTCACGCAAGGCAAACCGGTACAGGGCTCAACCAGATTCACAAGCAGTTATAACGGCGCCATCTATCGCTTTAACAGCGCCGAGAACCGCGATCGCTTTAATCAAAACCCAGCAGGTTATGCGCCTAAGTACGGTGGTTTTTGTGCTTATGGCATGACCTTTGGAAAGAAGTTTGAGATTGATGGCAAAGCCTTTGAGATTGTCGACGGCGAGCTTTACGTGAATAAAAATCTAAATGTCTACGAGGCTTGGAAAAAAGACGTGCCCATGCACATTCAACAAGCCGAGGGCAAGTGGCCTATCGTGAAACACACACCCGCCGCGCAGCTGTAGGCTCTGCAAGAGACGCTGCACGCACAGTAGCGTTTCTTGTTAACGGTCTAGTTTAGCCCTCACCGCACCTGGGGCCTCTCCCAGCGTGTTCTTGTAGGCCTTGCGAAAGGCCGCCTCCGACTCGTAACCACTTTTCTCAGCAATCTGTGCGACGGACATGCGTGTTTTCATCAGTAACTGACGCGCCTCATTCATACGCCATTGCGTTAGGTACTTCATGGGCGTTAGGCCTACCTCTCTATGAAAGGTTTCAGAAAAACTCGAGCGTCCCATCAGCGCCTCTTCCGCCAAAGTATCGAGTGTCCAAGGTGCTTCAGGCGTCTGGTGGATGGCGTTTAAGGCCCGCCCCAAACGCTCATCAAACAACGCTAAGAGCAGGCCATCGCCAAGTGCCCCCTCTTGCATTTGATGACGCAACACTTCAATAAAAATCAAAAAAGCCATCTGATCAATTGCGGTGTAATAACCCGGCTTGGTATTTTTTAGCTCAGTCAACATCAACGTAATCAAGCGCGGCACCCGATCATCGCGATCATGTTTTGAAGCATTCAGCACCACCGCCGGCGCGAGTGAAGCCAACACAGGAAACAGCACGGGGTTGCGAAATTCAAAGAAGCCACAAATCATCTGGGTTACATCGCCATCGTTAGACATAGACGTGTTCACCTGATTAGCCGGAGGTTCATCGCTGGAATTAGAAATAATGTGGTGAGCATCGTGCGGAAAAACAACAAGGTCTTGAGCATCCAATGGCTGTGGCGACCGCCCCTTGAAGTGGAGCCAAGCCGAACCCGAGCCAATCAAATGAAACGGTATGCGTTTACTGCCTCCGGTATCCACCGCCCAGGTGCCACAAAAATCCCCATTCACATAGATTTGAGCCGACAGGCTCAGCTTTGTTAGCAGTACGCTAAGAGCATCAGGATTGTCTAAATACATGCTTGTACTGTCGGACATGGATATTGGTCAATTGGCTAGAGGCGTGGGTGGATGCAGCCAGTATAGTCGTTATGAAATGACTAATCACGAGGGCAAAGAACATGAGCCTGAACATGAAAAAAGTTACGATCTACCACAAAGAATACTGCCCATACTGCAAGGCGGGTTTGAAACTCTTACAAGAAAATGGGTTTGATTATCACGCCATAGAAGTCACCAACAACGCAGAACAATATTGCCTCATGCGTGAGCTCAGTGGGCGATGACGCACATATAGGTGGGTTTACTGATCTACCAGCACAGCTCGCTAACAGCACCCTCCCACTTGATCCCGCCGAGCCAGCCTAACCCAGAGAAGAGGCGCATTAGCGCGCAAGCAAAGGTTAATTAACCGTGTAAATCCACGACGGTTCGCGCTACTCTCCACGCCCACCTGTGCATGGCCATTACCGCAGCCCAATAGTGCGCCATCATTCACGCCCTGAACAGTAGAGCTCGCTATCAGTCACTTTGCAGAAGCCCAAACCATTTTTCTCTTTAGCCTCTGGAAGGTCTACGTCGGCCCAACTTTGGGGGCGGGCTTCGGCATGGGTTACTTACAAGCGGTAGGCTACACCCTGTTGGGCACCAGTGTCACCGTGTTCAGTTCACTGTATTTCGAGCGCCAACTGAAGCAGCTGTCTAAACGTTTGATGAGGTATTGGCCAGGCCGCGCGAGCAAGCGAACATCGGCTTTCAACCCCCGATTGAGAAAAGCCCTGATCTTTTATCGGCGCTACGGCTTTTGGGGCCTGATGCTGCTCACACCCATATTAATTGGCCTACCGGTGGGCACTCTGCTGGCACGACGGCTTGGCTCTTCCCGTGCCCGTGTTGCTATTACGGTGTTGGCCATGGCCCTCGGTTGGTCCAGCTCATCTTATTTCCTGGCGCTCAATGGGCTGGCGCAGCTGGGGTATTAGTTTGCGTTAAAATCAGAGGCGTATTTTTAAATCAAAAAAAATTAGCGGAAGGACAACAACCCCTTAGGGTCGGTTTGTCACCTGTTCTGTGGAACGTCCACTTGGTTAGATTAAGGTGTCCGTTAAAGCGGGGGAAGTTCAAACCCTGCAATCAAAAATTGCGCCTATTCCGACTCATGTGTTTAAGAGAAATACCCTGTTCACTTTTCGCCTTCAAAACAAGTAAACCTGCATCCAACGGTGTTAACTGCTGGGAAGTTTCTTCATTTGTCTGCATCAATTTTATACGAGCAGTAATCGCATCCACCCGCTCTTGCGTCGCCGGGTGGGTTTCAAAGGCGGCTCGCCAACCGGCGTCGCCGTGGCGGGCGAGCACCTCAGAAAAGAACTCCTCGGCGCCCACCAGATGCCCATAGTGTTGGGTCAGCCCCGCCATGGCCGCGGCGTCTGACTCGCGCTCCATGTCGCGATTAAAACTTAGCAGAGTGAGCAAACCGGTTTGCCCCAACACGCCGTTGAGCGCGACGCCCTGACCGCCGCCAACCATGGTGATGATCAACTGCAGCAGCGCACCGCGGCTCATGGCCTGTATGGGGTGGCGAAACTTCACATGGGCCATCTCGTGGGCCAGCACCATGGCCAGGGCATTTTCTGAGGACACAGCCGCCAGTAAACCCTGGGTGACAAAGATATGCCCACCCAACGTAGCGAAGGCATTGGGGGCTGGGTCATCGAGAAGGTGGACCTGAAAACTCATCTCGCTCGGAATGGCCATGGACACAGCAAGTGATGTGACCAACGCTTGCAGGGATGTCTGCGCTTGTTGTTTTAGTGTTTGCTCGGCAGCTTGGGTGGCACGCTTTGCGTCAGCAGTAGTGCTGTCTGCTGCTGTGCTGTCTGCTGCTGTGCTGCCTGCTGCTGTAACGCCGCCAGCCGGTTCAGCGATTGGCTCATCGCGGTCTGTGGATAAGTCCTCCCAAGGTGCGTCTTTGAGGCCATCAAACTGGGTGAGCTGCTGCTCCCAGCGAAAGGGGATATAGGGTGCGAGCTGCTGCGCCGTGACACTGAGCATCACCACCAACAGCACCAGACTCAGCGCCACCCCCACAAACAGGAGCGCAAACTCCTTGAGCGGGTGTTCCTCAGAGGCGTTAATGCCTTCGGGGATACGCGGGTTCTGCATAAGGCGTATCATGCCCGGCTCGGAATCAGGGCGGTGCCATAGGCCAAGACTTCCATGGAACCTATGCCTTGGCCTGCGTTACCGGACACACGGCTGGTCTCAAACTTGGTGTTGATCACCGTTTGCGCGCCTCGGGCATGGGCTTGCTCTTGCATGCGTAACAGGGCTTCGCGGCGGGCGCGATCGAGCAGCGATTCATAGGCGCTGATGCGCCCGCCCACCAGGCTGCGCAGACCGGCACTGACCACCTTGAAATAGTCGACGGAGATGACGACGTTGCCCGCCACCATAGTGAAATCGTGCTGAATAAACTCGGGGCTGGGGACTTTTTCGTTGGTTACGACTATGTGCCGAAACCGGTCTTCGCGCTCAAAAATACTGCGGTAGTGTTTCTTTTCTGCGCGCCGTCCAAAGACAAAACCTGCGAGCAGCAAGAAGGTGAAAATGCCTAACTGTATTAGCGCTTCCATGGCTGCTCCGTTATTTATCTTCCAATAACACGGCGGTGCCGTAGGCAAGAATTTCCGAGGCGCCGGCGGCAATGGCCGAGGTGGCAAAGCGCACATTGATCACCGCGTTGGCGCCAATGGCTTGGGCCTGCTCAGTCATACGTTGTACGGCTTCATCACGCGATTCTTGCAGCAGGTCTGTATAGCTGGTGAGTTCGCCACCAAAGATATTTTTAAAACCGGCCATGATGTCTTTGCCGGCGTGTTTGGCGCGCACGGTGCTGCCCTGCACTAACCCAAGATGTTGAGTAATGCGCTTGCCGGGTACCACTTCAATATTGCTTACGAGCATGTCTGACTCCCTGTTACCGATTCCATTGTTTACAGTAATCTACCACACCCGTATGACGCTTAGGTTTTTCCTTCGCTCTAGTGTTCTATCTAGCGCTTTGTAGAACGCCCTTGCTGGCGCTCCGTGTTCTTACGCTTATGCCCTAGCGTCTAAACCCTAAGTTCTAAGTTCTAAGTTCTAAGTTCTAAGTTCTAAGTTCTAAGTTCTAGCATGCTGACGCGCCAAGGTTCGCTTAAGCCAAAAATAACCCCACACCCCCATGATTACGTTGATCATGGCGGTCGCAATAAACAAACCCTGCAGCTCAAAGAAGTACTGCATCGCCAAGGCCAGTGGCAGGTAGAGCACCAACACACGCATGGCCGAGATCACCATCGCCGGCATAGGTTTTCCCAGACCGTTAAAACTGGCGTTCACGCTCATCACAAAACCGTATAAACCGTAGCTGACCGGCACGGCGTACAAATAAGCTAAGGCCACCGCCTGTACCGAGGCCTTGTCACTGAACCAGCCAACCACCGTCTCGCTCACCAGGGCGAGTAACACAGCCAACGCCAAACCCAGTGCCAGACAAAACCTTAACAAAACCGATAGCACGTCGCGCTGTCGATGGTAATTAGCGGGGTTGTTGTTCTGCCCAAAGAAAGGCCCCACCACACTCGACAGGGCGTAGAAGACAATTAGGGCAATGGGTTCAACCCGCATCGCCACACCAAAACCCGCCACGGCATCTGCGCCGTGAACGGCCACCAGCGCCACGGTGACCGCACTGGCAAAGGGAATGATCATATTGGTAGCCATGGCTGGCAACCCAATGTGCAAGGTTTGCCGCCATGATGCCCACATAGTTTTCCAGCGAGTGCTGGGCACAGAGACCAAACCCATGGGACCAAACACCCAAAAACAACACATAAACAACATGGCACCACGGGTCAGCAAGGTGGCCCAGGCGGCTCCGGCAATCCCCAGCGCGGGGATAGGCCCCCAGCCAAAGATCAGCAGCGGGTCGAGCAAGCCATTGAAGAACGCCGCGACCAGCATTAAATTACCCGCCACCTTGGCGTTGCCCGTCGCGCGCAGCAGCGTTGACATGACCATGAACACCAATATAAACGCCGTGTTGTAATACCAGACCGTCATGTACTCGGCGAGCTGTGGCAAGAGCGCTGGGGGGGCGCCCAGCAATAGGAACAGGGGTTCCATGCTCAGCAGGCCTAATAACATGACAACCAGAGATAGGCCCAGTGCCAGCACCAACGCATCACCGGCCAGTTGTTTCGCCTGCCCGCCATTACCCGCGCCGAGACTGCGCGCCACCACCGATGACACACCCGCGCCCAAGCCAATCGCCAGGCTGGTGACGATCATCACCACGGGAAAGGTAAAACCCATGGCGGCTAGAGCGTCATCGCCGAGCAGTGAGACAAAGTAGGTATCCACGGCGTTAAACGACATGGTCGCCAGCAGCCCCCACACCATCGGCATGGACATCACATAGAGAACACGGGCTACAGGGCCTTCGGTAAAAGAGATCGATTGCTGCAAAACGTCGAAACACCTGAAAAAGAGAGCCGCTATTTAAACACAGTTCCCCCAAGCCTGCGGGCGGCTCACTCTGGCAGTCGTGACAGGCCAGTCATTAATAATCGTAAAGCCGTACCAGCATTACCGGTGAAAGCCCCCCTAGCCCGTTTACCTCCCCTAAAAGCCTAGCGAATGACCGCTCTTGGCCTAAACTTATGGGCACCAACTTGGAGGATTTCGCATACCGCATATGTCCCCTGCCGTACAGATCGCCATCTACGCAGACTTTAACTGCCCGTTTTGTTATGTCCTAAACGAGCAGTTGCTGTCGCGTGGACTAGAGCAACCGCTCGACTGGCGCACCATCGAGCACGCCCCGCGCGCCAGCTTCCACATGACCGACCGCAGCGGTAAGGACGAGCTGGCCGATGAGGTGCGGCGGGTTAGGCAGCGCGCGCCAGAAGTCATCATTTCACTGCCCGAAGGTCGCGCCAATACCGCCCACGCCATCAACACCATGGCCAAAGCCATCGCCATAGACCCTGCCCGCGCCGCCGGTTTACGGGGACTTATCTACAGGGCCTACTGGATTGAAGGCAAGGACATAGGCCACCCCAATGTACTCGCCGAACTGGTACAACTCAGCGGCTTCGGCGACATACTCACCGCGCCTGAGCGACCAAAAAAAGTGCAACAGTGGCAGCGAGCTTGGGATGAAGGCCCCTTCGACCAGCGTATCCCCTGCCTTGAGAACACCGAAACACATCAAGTCTTCCTAGGCTTGCCCAGTCAAGATCAATTCCAGCATTTCTACCTGCAGTACACACTCGAACTGCCTGAGTCCAACGATGTCTGTATCAAGGACCGCCGCCCCAAAATACTCATCGCCGACCCTAGTGCCACCGCAGCCGAAGCACTCAGCGACACCCTCAGCGCCAACTTCCAAGTAACCCTGAGCGGTAATGGCCAAGAAGTCCTTAACCTTTGTCAAAATGGCAGCGACCCCGACCTCATACTCATGCATCAATACTTGCCGTTCATCGATGGTTTTAACGTCTGCCAGCGGCTAAAAAGCCACGACAAAACCCGCAATATTCCCGTGCTGCTGATGGCAAACGAATATTGTGAAAACAATGAAATCCGCGCCCTTTCCCTCGGCGCCGCCGACTACCTAAAGACATCCGTGTCCAACGTTATTCTCAGTGCGCGAATCAATACCCACATTCAACTTAAGCGGCTGACCGAGGCATTGGAAATACGCGCCAATTACGACAGCCTCACGGGTCTGCACAACCGCCGGGAATTTGAGAATCTGTTGGAGCAAGAGTGGCGCCGAAGCTGCCGCAGCCACACGCCCCTGTCGATATTGTTTATTGATATCGATTACTTCAAGCGTTACAACGATACATACGGACACCTAGCCGGAGACCAGTGTCTGCGAGACATTGCCCAAGCGCTGCAACAAGCCCTGTCACGCAGTGGCGAGTTTGTCGCCCGCTACGGCGGCGAAGAGTTTGTCGCACTGCTGCCACAGATCAGTAACGAGGCGGCCTATGAAGTAGCCTGCCGCCTCCTCCAAAGAATCCATGAACTGGCTATCCCCCACTCCCAGTCCGACATTGATCAGGTGGTCAGCCTGAGTATCGGTGTCGCCACCCAAATACCCGAACTTGATGACTCTCCACAAAAGCTGCTCGATGCCGCCGACCAGCAGCTCTACCAGGTTAAACACCAGGGCCGCAATAACGTGGCGTCCATCACGCTCAACTAGCATCTAGGGCGACCAGCCTCGCTCTCGATTTGCTCCGCTATAACCCGCGCCCCCCATCGACACTCATCCGACCAAAGGGCCTCGCCCAGACAAGCCCAGGTGTCGCAAAAAGATAAAATGCTGGCGTAAAAAGAAAAAACCGAGGCTTTAGTCCCTTTAAGCTGTACGTCTATATATGAGATTCAGCGGCCCATAAGATCTAAGGGCTCGCCGCAGGGGTTCAACGGTTAACGATTTTCAGTAATATTTTTACGAGTTTCAACAGAGATGCATCAAGACCCTAGAGTGCAGCCACACTCTGATTATCTCGCTGCCCATTAGAAAGAGAGTCATCATGCAAGTAATCAACGCGATAAAAACAATAACCGCAGGTTTGGTATTTTCAACTGGGGCTCTTGCTGCTACCGAGCACTTTCACCCAAAGGGTAATTTACCCTCAAAATATACAGTCGCCTTACAAAAAGAGCAGCGTGCCAAACTGCCCTTTGCAGACAAGAAAGATTTTGAAGAACAAAAAAGAGGATTTATTGCCGCGCCAGACTACCGGGAAATCATGGCCGACTCTGGTCACGTTGCCTGGAGTATGGGCAAGTATGACTTCCTCTTCAATGGCGAAGACTTCGACAGCATCCACCCATCCCTGCAGCGGCAAGCCATTTTAAATATGAATTATGGTTTGTATGAAGTCACCCCCGGCATTTATCAAATTCGTGGTTATGGCTTAGCCAACAGTACTTTTATCGAAGGCGATACCGGCTGGATTGTCTTTGATGTATTAGAAAATAAAGAAAACGCACGCGCCGCGCTGAAATTTATTAATGAGACCTTAGGTGAGCGCCCGGTAAAAGCGATTGTTTACTCCCACTCCCACGCCGATCACTTTGGTGGCGTGCGCGGTATGGTCGATGAAGCCGACGTGAAAAGTGGCAAGGTGCAAGTCATCGCCCCTAAAGGTTTTATGGAAAATGCGGTAGCCGAGAACATTCATGCCGGAAACGCGATGAGTCGACGTTTATTCTACCAATATGGCGTGGTACTCCCAGCAAGCCCTTATGGCCACGTAGACCAGTCAATCGGAAAAAATGTCGGCTCTGGCTCCCTTGGTTTGATCCCGCCCAATCGTGTCATCGAAGCGGACTACGAAGAAATAACCATTGATGGTATTAATATGGTGTTTCAGAACACCCCCGGAACAGAAGCGCCGGCAGAGATGAACACCTGGTTTCCTGACAAGAAAGCCTTTTGGGCCGCGGAGAACATCACCGGCACCATCCACAACATTTACACCCTGCGCGGCGCCAAGGTGCGCGACACACTGGCTTGGTCAAAACAGATCAATGCCGCTCTGTATCAATTCGGCCAGGACGCAGAAGTCATGTTTGCCTCCCACAATTGGCCTCGTTGGGGTAATGAGCGCATTCAAGAAGTGATGCGTGGCCAGCGTGATATGTACGCCCACATGAACAACCAAGTGCTTAACCTGGCCAATCAAGGCGTCACCATCAATGAGATCCACAACCTATACGACATGCCTAAAAGCCTGCAGCAACAGTGGTATGCGCGCAGTTACCACGGCTCCCTGCAACACAACAGCCGAGCTGTCATCAATCGTTATCTCGGTTACTGGGATGCCAACCCGGCCACGCTCACGCCTCTGTCGCCCTCAGACGCGGCGCCCTTGTATGTGGAGATGATGGGCGGCTCGAAAAAGATCCTCAAAAAGTCTCGTAAACTCTACCAACTGGGTGAATACCGACTGGCGCAAGAAATTCTCAACAAGTTAGTCTACGCCGAACCCAGCAACCGTGAGGCAAAAGACCTATTGGCCGATTGTTTTGAACAGCTGGGTTATCAGTATGAGAGCCCAAGCTTGAGAAACAGCTTTTTAGCCGCAGCACTGGAGCTGCGCGACGGCATAAAGGGCGGCAATGTCGCACACACTGGTGGGCCAGATCTGGCGCGAGCCATGAGCACAGAACTTTTTCTCGAGTTTTTAGGCATCCAAATGGACGGCCGCAAAGCCGAGGGCATGACATTTAAAGTCAACCTACTGACGCCTGACAACAACGAAACTTATCTAATCGAACTCAGCAATGAAACGCTGACCAGCATCAAGGGCTACCAATCACCCGATGCTGATTTATCGATAACCATTAACCGCTCAGACCTTGAAGACCTGATGATGAGAAAGGTGACCCTAAAGCAAAAAACTGCCCAAGGCCTGGCAAAACTGGAGGGAGACACAGGAGTGCTCAAGCAATTTGCCTCCACTCTGGTCGAGTTCGACACACTGTTTGAAATGATGCCAGGAACAAAATAACATCAGCCATAGCGCACTATAAAAATAAATGAGTCGTTTAACATTCTAGGTGGACCTCATCATGACCAACACAGTTAAGTCACCCATTGAAATGATGTACCAGTGGGAAACCGAAACACCGGACAAGGTGTTCCTTCGCCAGCCTTCCAACCTTGTTTGGAGCGAG
>Ga0209081_1000196_pt1 | contig 36312 bp, 35 predicted proteins | sample GOMGulsemesocosm_4_FD_184636 | JGI IMG/M metagenome (GOLD analysis project Ga0209081, IMG submission 184636) | Methane-oxidizing microbial communities from mesocosms in the Gulf of Mexico - GOM15B Gulf of Mexico (SPAdes) (version 2) | ecosystem: Environmental > Aquatic > Marine > Cold seeps... | reverse complement strand
TAGGATGGAACGTCGTGGTTTTATAAAGTCATTAGGGGCCGGTGCACTGGCGGCCGGTAGTTTAGCGGTTGCTCCGCAAGCCGTTGCTGCGAAGGCTGAATTTAAGTGGAAAATGATCACCTCGTGGCCTAAAAACTTTCCCGTTTTAGGCACTAATGCTAATTATTTGGCAAAAAATATTGAGCAAATGAGCGGCGGTCGTATTAGCGTCAAAGTTTATGGGGCGAATGAGTTAGTACCGCCCTTTGAAGTGTTTGACGCGGTGTCTAGGGGCACTGCACAGATGGGGCATAGCGGGGCTTATTATTGGAAAGGTAAACATGAAGCCACGCAGTTTTTTGGCGCGATTCCGTTTGGTATGAGTGGGCAGGAAGTTAATGCCTGGTTGTATTACGGTGGTGGCATGGCGCTGTGGGAAGAGCTCTACGATAAGTTTAATTTAGTGCCGACGGCCACCGGTAATACCGGTGCGCAAATGGCGGGTTGGTTTCGGAAGGATATTAATTCATTGGCTGACCTGAAGGGGCTGAAAATGCGTATCCCTGGTTTAGGCGGTGAGGTACTTAAACGCGCCGGTGGTACGCCGGTCAATTTATCGGGAGGCGAGTTGTTCACCTCATTGCAATCAGGGGCGATTGATGCGACTGAGTGGGTGGGGCCCTATAATGACTTGGCGTTTGGTTTTCATAAGGTAGCAAAGAACTACTATTACCCCGGCTGGCATGAGCCGGGTTCAACCTTGGAAGCGATCATCAATAAAGATGCGTTTGCCGCGTTGCCGGATGATTTACAAGCGATCGTCAAACAAGCGTGTAAATCGGCGAATATGGATATGCTGGCAGAAAATGTGGCAAAAAATAATACCGCCTTAGACACCTTGGTGAATAAACATCAGGTGCAGGTTAAACGCCTGCCGGATGATGTGCTGGTTAGATTACATGGTTTGTCTTTAGAGGTGGTGCAAGAAGTTGCAGATCGTGACCCATTTAGCCGTAAAGTCTATGAGTCCTATACAGAATTCAGTCAGCGTGCATCGCGTTGGACGGATATTTCAGAGTTTGCTTACTTACAAGCGAGGGCTTTGTAGGGCGACGAGAGTAAGCTTCAGCACTAAAAACAGGGAGAGAGATACGATGGAACGTAGAGGTTTTATAAAATCGTTAGCAACGGGCGCATTGGCTGCCAGTAGTGTGACGATTGGCCAACGAGCATTGGCCTCGAAGGCCGAGTTTAACTGGAAAATGATTACTTCTTGGCCGAAGAATTACCCCTTATTAGGCACTAATGCCAATCATGTCGCTAAGTTGATTGAGCAAATGAGTAACGGGCGGATTCGCATTAAGGTGTATGGGGCGAATGAGTTGGTGCCGGCTTTCGAGGTCTTTGACGCGGTTTCTCGGGGAACCGCGCAAATGGGCCATAGCGGGGCCTTTTATTGGAAAGGTAAGCACCCAGCGGTACAGTTTTTTGGCGCAATCCCATTTGGCATGAACGCGCAGGAGGTTAATGCGTGGCTGTACTATGGCGGGGGGATGGAACTGTGGGAAGAATTGTACGATCAATTCAACCTGGTGCCTGTCGCAACGGGAAGTTCTGGGGCGCAAATGGCGGGCTGGTTTCGTAACGATATTAATTCGCTAGAGGACCTAAAGGGACTGAAAATGCGAATTCCTGGTCTAGGTGGCGAGGTACTCAGGCGAGCAGGTGGTGTGCCAGTTAATTTACCGGCAGGAGAAATATTTACCTCCCTGCAATCGGGAGCAATTGATGCGACTGAATGGACGGGACCTTATCTCGACTTAGCTTTTGGTTTATACAAGGTAGCAAAAAATTATTATTACCCCGGTTGGCATGAGCCGAGCACAACGATCGAGGCGATGATTAATAAAGACGCGTTTATTGCCTTGCCGGCTGATTTGCAAGTGATCGTCAAGCAGGCTTGTAAGTCGGCCAATATGGATATGTTAGCGGAGAATATGGCAAAAAATAATATTGCCTTGGATACTCTGGTAGAGAAGCATGCTGTGCAAGTGAAGCGCCTCCCCGATGAGGTATTAACGCGTTTGAGTGGGCTGTGTTTAGAGGCGGTGCAAGAGGTGGCTGAGCAAGACCCCTTTAGCCGGAAGGTGTATGAGTCCTATAACAACTTCAGTCAACGGGCGTCTCGGTGGACGGATATTTCCGAATACGCCTATCTGAAGGGGCGTTCCTTACAAGGGCAAAGTTAACGACTAACAACATCGGCTTCGCAAACGCCTAAGCCGATGTTTTCGTGGTTTAGGCTAAGACAATCGCTGCCAGAGTGATAACTGGCTAAAGCTATGTTGGAATTTCCGCCGAGTATCGCGGATAACGAAGGGGACATCACTGGGTTCGTTTAGTAGCTTGAAGTGGCCTGTTAGCTGGTCTTTTAAGCCCTCGAAGCTGGAATAGGGTTCGCCATCCTTACGGAAACCGCCCAGCCAGTTTTCTTTTGGGGTGAATTCTTCCAACCACGTATAAGGCGAGGCAATCGCCAGTACGCCGCCGATGTTAATTCGTTGGCGAATCTCCTCAAGGAACACCGCAGGGTTGTGGAGTCGATCAATTAAATTGATCGCCAAGACTAAGTCATAATTTTTAAACTTCGGTTTTAAATTACAGGCATCACCTTGGACAAAATTGATATTTTGCTGCTTGGTTAATCCGAGTTGGCTTAATTGTTGTTCGTGGTAGGAGACAATGTCGCCTTCCTCAATTAACTCATAATGAATCGCGCCTTTTTGCTGCATTTGGTGGGCGATACGGATAAAACGGGCAGAAAAGTCGATCCCCGTGACCTGCTCAAAGTGTTGTGCTAATTCAAACGATGCACGACCTACCGCGCAGCCAATATCCAGTGCGCGTAGGCTGGGTTTCCCTTCCATCTGCTGCATACAAAGACGCACGCAGTGCGCCGATAAGTCTTCAACCTCAAAGTAATTAGGCCCGTAGTGAAAGTGGCAATATTGTGAGACGGCGGTGTCGCTTTCATACATAGCACTCGGTGTTTCGATGGTTTGGCTCGACTCTACGTAACGAAAGCCGGCGTGTTGATGAAAATGGCGTCTAAAGGCATAACGTGCGTGTTTGGTGGCTTCATTACCGGTTGAAATCCAGCTCCCGCCTTTTATTAAGTTATGTCGGGTATCGAAGGTGGGGGTTGAAAAATCATCGTATAAGGGGTGCACTTCAAAGCCTTCAAAACCACTGATGGGGGTTTCTGTCCATTGCCAAGCGTTACCGATTAGGTCGTGGAATTCACCGAAGGCAAAGTGGTCGACAGGGCAGGCTGAAGCCCAGTGTTCAAGGTTGATGTTGCCCGGTGCCGAAACCCAGTCGGGTTGGTTGGGAATATCATGCAGCTGATGTAAGTGTAACCACTGCTCTTCACTTGGTAGACGAATTGTTTTACCGCTGGTTTCACTTAACCAATTACAAAAGGCTTTGGCCTCTAAGTAATTTATTTCTACCGGCCAATTCCATGGCATCGGCTGTTCGCTTAAGAGGGTTCTTAAAAGGTATTTATCCGCTTTTTTAACCCAAAACAGCGGGTGCTCCGGCTTTTTGTACTGTTGCCACTGCCAGCCTTCCTCGGTCCAAAAGCGCTGTTGCTGATAACCACCGGCGTCGACGAAGGCTAAAAACTCAGCATTGGAAACGAGGTATTTACTGGCGGCAAAGGCCTCTATCTCGGCGGTTTTATAACCGTACTCACAATCCCAGCCAAAGGTGGGTTCGTTACGCTCCTTTCCCAGCTCAATGCGGCCGCTTGCCACCTCGATGAGTTGATTGTCGGGTGCTTCGCCAACGTGGGGGCAGACCTTCCATGTGTCGTTCTGCTGTAAGTGTTGCAACGGCATCTGACGGATAATCGCCGAGGATGTTTCAATATGGATGCGTTGGTGTTCTATGCCCATCAATATCCCCCAGAAATGACTGTCCCAGTCGATGGGTAATTGCAGGGGGGTGCTGCTGATGAAGTCATCGAGCAGCGCTAAGACGATTTGTCGATATTCGCGAACCTCATCGATACTTGGCCAATCGTAGTTGACCTCGTTTAAATCATCCCACGACATTTCATCCACACCCACCGCGAAAATGGATTCAAAGTGTGGGTTAACGCGTTGCGGAATTAACGCGGCTAGGCTGAGTTTATTGATGAAAAAAGCCGCTGTGTGGCCGTAATAGAAAACCAGTGGGTGGCGCAGGGACTCCGGACGGAGATAGAACGCTGCGTCATCAACCAGTGTTGCATACAGCTGCTCTTCGAGTAAGAAGGTGCTGTGTAAGTACTCGCGGATCTCGTTTCTTTTTTGCTCAACATCCTCGCTGTTGAGTAAGACGGTTCGGCTGGTGCTTGCTCTATTGTCCCTAATGTTGCTTAGCATGCTAAATCCCTTTATTGTTTTAACTTTAGTCTATTACCGGTTTCGTAAAAAGCAAAGCGGTTAACAGGGTATTTCTTTCATATGAAGTTGTTTAGCTGCCGTAGATAGTGGTGGGCAACCAAGTGGCTAGGCCGGGCCAAGTCGCTAGTAAGCCTAATAGCAGTAGTTGAATTAAGATGAAGGGCAGCACACCCTTATATATTTGAGTTGTTTTAATCGATGCTGGGGCAACGCCACGTAAATAAAATAAGGCAAAACCAAATGGCGGGGTTAAAAATGATGTTTGCAAGTTGAGTGCAATCATGATGCCCAGCCAAACAGGGCTGATGCCCATGGCTAGAAGAATCGGCGCAACGATGGGAACCACAACAAAGGTGATTTCGATGAAGTCGAGCACAAAGCCGAGTAAAAACATCACTAACATCACCACCACCATCGCGCCAAAAACGCCGCCGGGTAGGTCGGAGAGTAGCTCCTCAATTAATTCATCGCCACCAAAGCCCCTGAAGACCAAGGAAAACAACGAGGCACCAATCAGGATGAAAAATACCATCGCGGTTACTTGAGTGGTTTCGCTGGAAACGATCCGTAGCTGCGCAAGGTTTAATTGTTTTTTTGTGTAGGCTAGGAAAATAGCGCCCATTGCACCGACTGCGGCGGCCTCAGTTGGGGTGGCAACGCCGCCAATGATAGAGCCGAGTACGGCAACGATTAGAATCAGTGGTGGAAATAAACCCTTTGCTAGGTCGACCAATAAATGGCTATCTGACTGACGCGCGGGTAGCGGCGGGCAGGATGCGGGTTTAAAGAAGGCCATGCCTGCAAGGTATAATAAGTACAGCAGTACCAATAATAAACCGGGGATTAATGCGCCGGCAAATAGATCCCCGACGGAAATGGTATCGGGGGAGAAAATCCCCATATCAAGCTGTGCTTGTTGGTATGAGGAGGAGATGACATCGCCGAGCAATACCAACACAATCGAGGGGGGAATGATTTGCCCAAGGGTGCCCGACGCGCAAATAGTGCCGCAGGCTAGGGCGGGGTCGTAGTTGCGTTTTAACATCGTCGGTAGTGATAAGAGGCCCATGGTGACGACCGTTGCGCCGACAATGCCAGTGCTGGCGGCCATTAACATACCGACTATAACCACTGAAAAGCCGAGTCCACCGGGCAGGCTACCGAATAGCTTCGACATGTTTTCTAGCAGGCCTTCGGCTACTTTTGACTTTTCCAGCATTACCCCCATAAAGACGAATAAAGGCACCGCGACTAAGGTATCGTTTTCGATAATACCAAATAGGCGGTTGGGTAGGGCTTGCAGAAAAATCGGGTCGAAACTGCCGGCGTATTCACCCGCCAAGGCAAAGACTAAAGCGGTTCCAGCGAGGGTGATGGCGACCGGATAGCCCATCAGTAAAATGATGAATACCGCGGCAAACATCCATAACGCGATACTACCGTCCATGCTGATCTCCAATGAGGGTGCGCACAGATTTCAGTGTCTCCGATAGGCCTTGTAGTGCTAATAATAAAGCGAGGCTTGGAATGAGGCTCTTTAGGATGAATACCGCATCAATCCCGCCGGCTTCTCGTGAACCTTCGTAATATGACCAAGAGGCGGCGACATAATCCCAGCTGATATAAGCGATGAACAGACAGACGGGTAATAATAAAAATAGCGAGCCCAGTAGATTGACGATGGCTCGGCCGCGCTCTCCCCAGCGTTGGTAGAGAATATCAACCCGTACGTGGCCATCAATTTTAAGGGTATGGGCAATGGCCAGCATAAAAACGCCGCCGTGTAGATAGGTGATGGATTCCTGCGCGGCGATTGAGCCCAGGTTAAAACCATAGCGCAGCACAACAATCGTAAACATAATGAAGACCATCAGCGCGGTGAACCAAGCAACGGTATTGAAAATATGTTGGTTAAAACGATCGATAAGGTCAATAGATTTATTGAGCATGCGGCAGAGCCTTGATCCATAAAGAAACGAACATATTACAGTGCTAGGGTGAGCAAATACAGCGCTATCCAAGTGTTAGTTAGATTTTCACCTAATGGCCTAGTCGGGGTCATGCTTTCTTGTTGAGAGGGTGCGAGGCTTAAGTTAAGCGGCAATTGTCGGGGAAGTTCCGTCTCGACATTAGGATCGACTTCATCGCCTCAGGGTCTTTTATATGGGTGATTTCGCCGGCTTTTGGGAAGTGTACATCGCGTAACCTTGACAGCCAAAAACGGAATGCGGCTGCGCGGATAATGATCGGCCAATGCTGAATTTCTTCTGGGGTGAATGGGCGAATGGCTTGGTAGGCTTGAATAAAAGCGTCGAAGCGCTCTTTGTTTAAGCTACCGTCGTTTTCTATGCACCAATCATTAACGGCCACCGCGATATCGTAAGTCAGGTAATCGTTACAGGCGTAATAAAAGTCGATGATGCCAGATAGTTGTTCGCCTGAAAATAGCGCGTTATCGCGGAATAGATCGGCGTGAATGACGCTTTTTGGTAATCCGAGTTGACTGTATTCGGCTTGGAAGACGAGTTCATCGCGAATAATATCGGCGCTGTGTTGGTCAACCAACGGCATGAGCAGTTCGGAGGCTTGTTGACGCCAGTTTGCGCCACGACTGTTTTCACGGCTAATATCAAGGCGCACGCTGGCTTGATGGAATTGAGCCATCGATTGGCCGAGCACTGCGCATTGAGTCGGTGTGGGTTCTTCAACATCGCTGCCGGCGAGTCTCTCGACCAAGGCGGCTGGCTTGCCGTTCAGGGTCGATAATAGCTGACCCTCATTATCACGAATAGGTTGTGCGCTGGGCACACCATTATCAGCGACAAACGCCATAATATTTAAAAAGTAAGGGAGTTCTTCGGCCTTCAATTCTTCAAATAAGGTGAGCACATAATCACCCTCGGTAGTGGAGACGAAGTAATTAGTGTTTTCGATACCCGAACTGATGCCTTGGTAGCTGACCAGTTCGCCGAGTGAATAGCTTTTTAAATGGTGAATAAGTTGAGCGCGCTCAACAACCGTGTAAACAGACATAATGTGAAAATCGAGTGAATCGTATTGGGTCTTACCAGCTAATGAGCAACCATTGAGGGATGTTCATGCCGTCTTCGAGTGCGGAGCGGCGGGTCTCTAAGTTGCCATCGCCATCGCTGTCGACTAAGTAATAAGCAGGGGCGTTGGCGGGGGAGATTTTTACCATATAAACGCGGCCGTTAACGCTATATTCGGTAACGTTTTCCTTCGCTTTACGGGTGATGGTGATATCCGGCGCCATGTTTTCACCGCTAACAATCTGTGCGGGCAGTTCAGGTGGCTGAGGGATAATGGCTGGGCGTATCTCTTGGGCGGCCAGTTGTGAGGAGGCGCAGAACAATAAGATTAAGGTGATCGGGAGTATGCAACGCATATATAGGCCTTTGAGCTATCGGATAGGCTAATTATGCCATTATCTGCGGCGCTTTTGTAAAACTTGCGGTTTACAGCTCGAGTAAGACCTCTTCTTCTTTGGCTGATGGGGCAAATCCTCGTTGCTCATAAAAATTAAAAATAGTATCGAGCACCTCATCGGCCGTTTCGCAGATACTAAACAGTTTGAGGTCATCTTCACTGATGGTTCCGGCCGCCAACAAGCTACTAGAAAACCAGTCAATGAGTCCCTTCCAAAACTCGCCATTGATGAGAATAATAGGAATTTTTCGTGACTTGCCTGTTTGCACTAAGGTCAAGATTTCGGCGAGTTCATCCAAGGTGCCAAAACCACCTGGCAAGACCACGTAGGCGGAGGCGTATTTCACAAACATGACCTTGCGGGCAAAAAAGTGCCTGAAATCTAGGCTGATGTCTTGGTAGGGGTTGCTGCTTTGCTCATGAGGTAGGCGGATATTTAGGCCGATGCTCATTGATGAACCATTAAAGGCACCTTTATTGGCGGCTTCCATAATCCCAGGGCCGCCGCCGCTGATGACAGAAAAACCGGCATTTGATAAGGCGAGGGCTATTTCTTCGGCGCGTTGATAATCGGCTTGATCGGCTTGGATGCGCGCCGAGCCATACATACTGATCGCGGGTTTTACGTGGGATAGCTGCTCAAAGCCGTCAACAAACTCGGCAATAATTTGAAAAACCTTCCATGCTTCGCGTTTTTGTTTGCTCATCATGACCCCCTTGGTTGTTTTGCATGACATGTCGTCTGATACAGACAGTATAATCGCTGGATGAAAAATTACTGGACGGTTTCATGACTGAAAAAACCCTCGTGCTGGTCGACGGCTCGTCGTATTTATTCCGTGCTTATCACGCGGTGCCCTTATTAAGTAACTCCAAAGGTGAGTATACCAATGCCATTTTGGGGGTGAGTAATATGCTGAAAAAACTAGTGGATAGCTACCCTGATGCCTATTTTGGGGTTATTTTCGATGCGCCGGGGAAAACCTTTCGAAATGATATGTACAGCGAGTACAAGGCTAATAGGTCGGCGATGCCCGAGGAATTAAGAGAGCAAATAAAGCCCTTGCATCAGTTGATCAAGGCGATGGGCTTACCGCTGGTGATGGAGTCGGGAGTGGAAGCCGATGATGTTATCGGCACGCTGGCGCAACAGGCCGAACAAGCGGGTTTGCAGGTTGTTATATCCACCGGCGACAAGGATATTGCACAGCTGGTGACGGATAAGATTTCCTTGATCAACACGATGAATAATCAGTGGTTAGACCCTGCTGGGGTGATTGAAAAATTTGGGGTGCCAGCAGAAAAAATTATCGACTACTTAGCGTTGATGGGGGATACCTCGGATAATATCCCTGGAGTGCCGAAAGTCGGGCCAAAAACGGCGGCTAAGTGGTTAGATAAGTTTGGTTCCTTAGATCAAATTATCGCCCGAGCCGATGAAGTGAAGGGCAAGGTCGGTGAAAGTTTACGCGCGCATCTCGATGCAATCCCTTTGTCTAAAGCCTTGGTGACGATTCGTTGTGATGTGCCACTGGATGAATCGCCGCTAGACTTGATTCGGCAGCCGGCGGATACAGCGACGTTGGCCGAGATGCTGGCGCATTTTGAATTTAATAGTTGGTTGAAGCAGTTGGGTGCTGGTGCGGTAACGCCCTCGAAGGGTGTCGAGGAATCCGTGGTTACTGATTCGGAGGCCGAGCCAGTAACCGAGTTAACGGTGGATACGATTTTAGATGAGGCTTGTTTCAATGATTGGTTAGCAAAACTCAGTGCGGCCGAGATATTTGCCTTTGATACTGAAACGACGGCGCTGGATTATACCAAGGCATTAATTGTCGGCGTGTCATTTTCGGTGGAACCGGGGCACGCGGCTTATGTACCCTTAGCCCATCAATACCCCGGTGCGCCGGCGCAGTTGTCTAGGCAATGGGTGTTGGATCAGCTGAAACCATTATTAGAGTCGACGAGCATTCTAAAGTTGGGGCAAAACCTCAAATATGACGCCAATGTGTTGCGTAATCACGGTATTCACCTCGCCGGGATCGCCCACGACACGATGCTGCAGTCCTATGTATGGAATAGCACTGCGACTCGACACAATATGGATGCTCTGGCCGACACCTACTTGGCTTGCTCAACGATTCATTATGAAGAAGTGGCGGGTAAAGGAGCAAAACAAATTTGTTTCGATCAGGTAGCGATTGAGGTAGCGGCCCCGTATGCGGCGGAAGATGCGGATATCAGCTTGCGCTTGCACCGGCATCTATTTCCCCAGTTAGCGAAGCTGGAAACCTTGAACTACGTGTATCAGCAGATTGAAATGCCCTTGCTGCCGGTACTCGCTCGTATGGAACAAACGGGCGTGCTGGTCGATGCGGCGATGCTGCAACAGCAAAGTGTCGAGTTGGCGGCAAAAGTGAAGGTATTGGAGGATCAGGCGCACGAGGTGGCTGGGCAGCCATTTAATCTCGCTTCGCCAAAACAAATCCAAGAGATTCTATACGATAAATTGGGTTTGCCGGTGTTGAAGAAAACACCGAAAGGTCAGCCTTCTACCGCCGAGACGGTGTTACAAGAATTGGCGGTAGATTTTCCCTTGCCGAGATTGATTCTTCAGCATAGAAGTTTGAGTAAACTACGTTCAACCTACACCGATAAATTGCCAAAGCAGATTAATCCGGTAACCGGCCGTGTACATACCTCGTATCACCAGGCGGTGGCGGCAACGGGGCGTTTGTCCTCGTCAGATCCTAATTTGCAGAATATTCCGGTGCGTAGTGAAGAAGGGCGGCGTATTCGACAAGCGTTTATAGCCGAGCCGGGTTATAGCGTACTGGCGGCGGATTATTCGCAAATTGAATTACGCATCATGGCGCATCTATCGCAAGATGCGGGTTTATTACAAGCCTTTAAAGATGGCCTAGATGTACATAAGGCAACCGCAGCCGAGGTGTTTGGGGTGACGCTAGAGCAGGTTGAAGATCATCAGCGACGTTCGGCGAAAGCGATTAATTTTGGTTTGATTTACGGTATGTCGGCCTTTGGTTTGGCGAAACAGCTCGATATCGATCGGGCGGCGGCACAAGGTTATATCAATCTTTATTTCGAGCGTTATCCTGGGGTTCGGCAATATATGGATGAAACGCGCGAGTTGGCGCGAGAGCAGGAGTACGTTGAGACCTTATTTGGTCGTCGTTTGTATCTAGCCGATATTAATGCAAAAAATGGTCAGCGTAGACAGTATGCAGAAAGAACGGCGATTAATGCGCCGATGCAGGGGACCGCGGCGGATATTATAAAATTAGCGATGCTGGCCGTCGATGGCTGGTTGCAAGCCGATAACCCGCCAGTGCGAATGGTGATGCAGGTGCACGATGAGCTGGTGTTTGAGGTTAAGGATGACTATATAGAGCAGGCAACGGCGATTATTCAGCAGAAAATGAGCGGGGCAGCGGATCTGGATGTGCCTTTATTAGTTGATGTTGGGGTGGGGCGTAGCTGGAACGAGGCACATTAACAATTAAAGCAGCGCCATCAGCTGAGTGGCGCTGCTTTAAAGATAGTTATTTAGCGGGTGTTTCAAGCATGAGCTTTAGGTTCTCTAAGCCTGCACGATAAATACCGCGTACGCTTTTTTTCACCTCCTCTGGGTTGGCGTCACCGACGGTGTTGAAGCTGCCCATCCAGATAAGAGAGCTGCCGCCCTGATCATTGTCGCGAACGGCATACCAAGCGATGTAGTGTTCAACGGGGAGTATCGCAGGGTCAACTTGTTTTATTCTGTAAGTGAAATTGCGGTATTTCTCGTTAAAACGTACCAGTTCCTCGGTAATCGTTGGGCCGCCAAGATTGGTGATACGGATGCTGCCGGGCTGGTTGGCATTCGTGGTGGTCTGACTCATAACGGCAGGGTGCCAGCTAGCAATGTCGGCAAAATTCTTCGACCTTTCCCAGACGGAAGTAGGGCTTGCTGAAATTTCAATTTTTTCGGTGACGGTTAACTCGACGGCTTGAATAGACGAGCTAATAAATAGGCTCAGCAATGCACTGGCTATGATGAGGGGTTTACGCATTTTTTCCTGTGGGTTTTGTTAGTGAATAATCGATAGGGTTGGATTTAACTTATCTTTTCATCGGACTCGAGCTTGTTACAGCGAGGGTTTTGAGGCGTTGAGTAAAATACTTGCTTATTCTTGAACTTTTGAAAATAACGAGGGTCTATCGGGTGTGTCTTCAGAGGCACGACCTACTCATTCTCCTCCCCCCCCTCCCAGTTTGAGTAGGTGTTCCGGTTTGCAATAACCGGATGTTATGAGCCCTGGTCGTTGTTTTCCAGGGCTTTTTTTTGTCCGCTATTTCTCAGCCATTAGGTGAGCGTCTAACCAATGATGAATTTCTTCAACACCCTGTTTCTTCAGTGACGAAAATAACTCTACTTGTACCTTGGCGGTGGACTCTTTGAGTGTTTTTTGTGCGGCAAATAAGGCGTTTTTAGCGGCGTTACGGTTCAGCTTGTCTGATTTGGTTAGCGCAACGTAGACGTCTAAATTCAGGTGTGCGGCGTAGTTAATCATTTGCATGTCATATTCGGCCAAGTTGCGGCGAATATCGACCAATAGCACGAGGCCATTCAGCGCTTTACGTTTTTCTAAGTAGCGTTCGAGTTCTTTTTGCCACTTGATTTGTATGTCGCGAGGTACTTTGGCGTAACCGTAACCGGGTAAGTCGACTAGGCAGCGTTGTTCGTCGAGCTGGAAATACACCATTTGTTGTGTACGACCGGGCGTTTTACTGGTTCGAGCGAGGCTGCGTTGATTAGTTAGGGTATTGATTGCGCTCGATTTTCCAGCGTTTGACCGGCCGGCAAAGGCAACCTCGTATTCAACGTCTTCAGGGGTTGTTTTCAGATTGGGCGCGCTAAGGAGGAAGGTGGCTCGGTGGTAAAGAGGGTTCATGATGCGGTCTACGTTCGTTGTTTGCTTTATTGTACCGGACTGGGTGATTTCAGTGTGCCTAACAACAAATGTCGTAGAAAAAGGCTAAACTGAAGCTGGTTTTATTGTAAAATTTGGCTTAAAGCTGACAACAACTTGGTTAATTGGAGAGATAATATGCAAAAGATTTTATGGGTAATGGCTGTATTAGCGTTATTTGTTTCTACTTCCTCAGTGGCTGGTGATGTGGCTGCGGGTAAAGCAAAGTCGGCGCAATGTGCCGCTTGTCATGGTGCTACGGGCATAAGCCCAATGGGTTTGTATCCCAATCTAGCGCAACAAAAAGAACAGTATTTAGCCAAACAGATGAATGACTTCCGCTCAGGTACGCGTAACGATCCAACTATGAAAGCGATGGCGAGTGCTCTAACGGATGCTGATATTGCAAATCTTGCGGCGTATTACGCAAGTATCAAATAAATTTTAAGAACGGAACAACGATGAAAGTAAATGTATTGCTAGTTTGTTTTTTAACCGCATTGAGCTCAATGAGTGTTTTTGCTCAGGGTGATGTGCAAGCTGGACGCGCTAAAGCGGCTATGTGTGCGGGCTGTCATGGTCCAAATGGTAATAGCTTAAATCCAGTATGGCCTAAGCTAGCGGGTCAGCATGCTTTTTATATTGAAAAAGAACTGCATGATTTTCAAGATAAAAAACGCGTTAATGCGACCATGGCGCCGATGGTGGCTGGTTTGACTGATGTGGATATTGAAAACTTAGCGGCGTTTTTTGCCAGCGTACCGTCAACGGTAGAGGCTGCGAGAGCGGATCAAATCACCCTCGGTGAAAAACTCTATCGTGCGGGTAAGGTCAGTAATGGCTTGCCGGCGTGTATTGCTTGTCACGGGCCTAATGGTGCCGGTAGTGCGCCTGCGCGTTTCCCTCGGATAGGCGGGCAACACGCGGCTTATTTGGTGCAGACACTAAAAGATTTTAAAGCCGAAACGCGTAATAATGACCACCAAGCGATGATGCGTGATATTGCTGGACGTATGAGTAATAAAGAAATAGAGGCAGTTTCCTCATATATTTCTGGCCTACACTAAGTCGGTAATCTTTATCGGAAGGGCAACTCGTTTGCCCTTCCTTGTTTTATAAACTAGTGATAGGCGGCCTAGCCTTCATTAGGCCTTATATGAATAATCAATCCTCAGTTCCAGCCAAACCAACAGCCTTGTTGTTGAAGTTTTTAGGTTCGATGAACCTCGCGATTACCTTGTTGGTCGCGCTCTCTATTGCCGCCATTATTGGCACGGTGTTACAGCAAAATCAGCCGTATACCGATTACATTATCAAGTTTGGTCCGTTTTGGTTTGAGGTGTTTCAAGCGCTAGCTTTGTACGATGTCTATTCGTCGAGTTGGTTTTTGCTGATTTTGTTTTTTTTGGTGATCTCCACCAGTACCTGCATTTATCGAAACACCCCGACTATGCTGCGTGAAATGCGCGAGTATAAACAGAATATCCAGCTGAAAACGCTGCAAAATTATTCTAATAGCGATAGTTGGCAATTGAGTTGCAGCATGGCGGAGGCGCAAGACGTGGTGCAAAAGCTGTTGCCGCATAATGGTTATAGTGCGCGTTTAAAAGAGCAATCAGGGCATACGCTGGTATCCGGGATGAAAGGCGGAGGTAGTCGCTTAGGTTATATTTTCACCCATTTATCAATTGTGCTGATATGTCTGGGTGGTTTGATTGATGGCAATGCCATCTTGAAGGCACGTGAAATGTTGGGGCACATCGTGCCGGAAACGCGGAATCTGCCAGCCAATGAAGTACCCTCGATCAGTCATTTATCCGCCAGTAACCCGTCTTTCCGTGGCAGTGTGTCGGTGCCGGAGGGCAGCCGTACCGATGTGACCTTTATTAATTACCGTGATGGTTATCTCGTGCAAAACCTGCCGTTCTCGATTGAAGTCAAAGACTTCAGGATAGAGCACTATAGGAGCGGACAACCCAAATCCTTTGAGAGTGATCTCGTCGTGCATGATGAGCGATTAGCTGAACCATTAAAACAAACGATCTCCGTTAATCATCCGTTAATCTACGATGGTTATGCTATCTATCAAGCGAGTTTTTCGGATGGAGGGTCAGAAGTGAACTTTTTAGCCTGGCCATTGAGTGGCGGTGGTGAACAAGCCACTTTAGTGAATACTAAAGTAGGGGAAGGGTTGAAGATGACCTCGTTCGAGCAACCCTGGGTGCTTGAGACATCAAATTTCCGCTTATTTAACATCAACCCATCAGAGGACCCAGCTAAGAAGTTTAAAAATATTGGGCCCAGTGTGCAGTTTAAGATGCGTAATAAGCTCGGTGAGGCGAAGGAGTATTTAAACTATATGCTGCCAGTTGAACGAGAGGGGGCTTATTATTACTTGAGTGGAATGCGTGCCTCGCCAGCGGATGAATTCAAATACTTGTATATTCCGGTTGATGAGGCGGGTGGTATCGAACGTTTTATGCGTTACTTGAATGCTTTGTCGGACGCATCGTTAATTCGCCAAATTGTGGCAAAACAAGGGCTTACTAGCTCGCCATTACCGTTGCAGGAATCGGCTCAGTTGAATGAAGCAATGGTTTTATTGGCCGGCGTATTTGTAGAAAAAGGCATGCAAGGGGTGGTTGAGCAGGTTGAGGAAAACGTGCCGCTGGAAAAACGTGATGAAGTCGCTAAGCTGTATGTGCGGGTGTTGCAGCAATTATTGGCGGCGGTGTACGTTGAGGTGTTGGCAGAAGAGGGTGTCGATGTTAGTTTAGGCATTGATGAAAAAAGAGCGGTGTTTTTTGATGCGGCAGCGGCTGCGATTGGCGCGATAGGTCGTTATGGTTCACCGGTGTATTTACAGCTGACGAATTTTAAGCACCACCAAGCTAGTGGCTTACAGATTGCGCGCGCACCGGGTAAAAATTTAGTGTATCCGGGTTGCGGCTTGCTGGTGTTGGGTGTGTTTTTAATGTTTTATGCGCCGCAACGTCGTATATGGGCTTGGTTAGAGCCGACGGAGCAAGGCGTTAAATTACTGTTGGCGGGGCATGCCAGTAAAAATAAAATGGACTTTGCTAAGCAATATCAACAATTACGCGATCAAGTCGATCGTGTATTAACGAGTTAGAGGCGTTTCATGAATAGTACACAAACGGCATTACAGTTTGAGTTAGACCGACGTTCTTTTTGGAAGAGTTTGAGTTTGTTCGATTGGTTCTGGGGTTTACTGGTGATGTTAGCGACGGCATATGGTTATACGCGTTATGCGGAGCTGATGGACGTTTATGAAGAACTCATCCTAGTGGCGACAGGCGCTAGTTTAATCGCCTTGGGCTGGCACTGGAAAGCGGTCCGTCTATTGTCACTGGCAGTTTTTTTGCTCAGTATTTTCGGTATTAGTCGCTACGTCAACGGATTGGTCGATGCGCAAACAGACTTTTTCCTGAAGTTTTTAGTCTCGAGTCAGTCAGCGATTATGTGGATGAGCGCGCTCTATGTGTTGGCTACCGTGACGTATTTTGCATCCTTTGTGGCGCGCGCGGAGTTTGTTGCTAAGGTCGCCAGTGCAATGACTTGGTCGGCAACGACGATGGGCCTCGTTGGCCTGATGGTGAGGTGGCGTGAGTCATATATTATCGGTTTGGATGTCGGGCATATCCCGGTTAGCAACCTGTATGAAGTGTTTATTCTATTTTCTATCATAACGGCCTTATTGTATTTGTTTTACGAGCGTCGTTATCAAACACGGGTGTTAGGCGGCTTTGTGTTACTGGTGATTAGCGCTGCGGTCGCTTTTTTGCTTTGGTATGCCTTCGATAGAAATGCGGCGGACATCCAGCCCTTGGTGCCGGCGCTGAAAAGTTATTGGATGAAAATCCACGTGCCGGCAAACTTTATAGGTTATGGGGCTTTTGCCTTGGCTGCGATGGTCGCTACGGCGTATTTAATTCGGCAGAAAGCAGAGCGCGGTGCAGCCAATGGCTTGGCGATGACCTTGCCTGAGTTGGAAATTTTGGGTGACCTGATGTATAAGTCGATCGCATTAGGCTTTGCTTTTTTTACCTTGGCGACGATATTAGGTGCATTATGGGCGGCAGAAGCTTGGGGTGGTTATTGGTCGTGGGACCCTAAAGAAACATGGGCGCTGATTGTCTGGCTGAATTATGCCGCTTGGTTACATATGCGTTTAAGCATGGGCTGGCGTGGTAGTCCGATGGCGTGGTGGGCAATTATTGGTTTATTTGTGACCTTGTTCGCCTTTTTAGGGGTGAATATGTTTTTATCAGGTTTACACTCATATGGTGAGTTGTAAGGTCTTAGCAGAGGAGAGAGAAATGAAAAAATTATTGATATTACTGACGGTGTGTTTTTTCAGTTATGCGGGGTCCGCACTAGCGGCCGAGCCTGCTGCGTACGTGGCGGGTAAAGATTACAGTTTAATCACGCCGATACAGCCCACCGACACGGTTGATAAGTTAGAGGTGGTGGAAATTTTTTGGTACGGCTGTCCACATTGCCACCAATTTGAACCAACACTCGGGCCTTGGACGAAAGACTTGCCTGAGGACGTTGGTTTTTACCGTTTGCCTGCTATTTTTAGTCCCTTATGGGAAGTGCACGCGCGGGCCTACTTTACCGCCGATATATTAAATGTGCTCGATGAGTCGCATAGTGCGCTCTTTCATGTGTTGCACGTGAAAAGAAAGAAGCTCTCCACCCTAGAGAAATTAGCCGATTTTTATACGCAGTATGGCGTTGATAAGGCGTTATTCGAAAAAACCTATCACTCTTTCGTCGTCAATACGCGCGTCGCTAGGGCCAAGGAAATGGTTTCCCGTTATGGTGTAGAGGGTGTGCCAGCGATGGTGGTGAATGGTAAGTACTTGATTACTGGGCCGATGGCAAAGAGCTATGAAAATATGCTCAAAATCACCGACTTCTTATTGGCTAAAGAGCGTGCCTTGAAGTAAATTATTCGCACGCCTATACACGGCGTGAACATTTAGCGCTTAAGTTTGTTTAGGTCTCAGCGGCAATCTTTTTCAAGGCGGGCGTTTAGTTGTTGCCGCCGTTTGCCTTTGTCGCTTTCACTCAAGCGATGGTAGTTTCCTTCGGCGTCTTTGTAAGAGCGGTTTCCACTTAATTCTAGCGCCGCAAGTGATTTTCTGATGCTGGCGCAGTTTTCTTTCATCTGTTGTTGCTGCTCGGCTCGCTGTCTTGTTTCATCGTGAGCGGCCTGGCGCTCTGCATTTGACTGGGCAATGGCATCGGCGCTTTGCTGTAGTGATTGGCCGGCCGTTTTCTCCTGACTGGTGTGTTTCTTGATGTGGATTTTTTGCCGAGGAATAGAGCGATCGCGCGGTGGGCTCTGGCTGTATTGCGGCACGTCTTGCTGATTGGTCCACTGATAAATAGCGGATAGGTTAGCACTACTGTAAAGCAGGCAAATAATAACTAATGTATGGCGCATCACGATTCCCTACAATTTAAGTATCATTGAGCGCTTAAGTATATACCTGTGAGGCGTTAATGAAAGGGGCTTCTAAAAGATGTTCATTTAGTCCACTGTTAATGAGTGCTTTTAGTCTAGAAAGATTGGCCGTGGCGGGCTTAAAATAGAATTGTTGTTAGTTGACAAGATAATGTTTTGTATAAAAAAATATTGACTATTATTTATTTCACTGGTATTTTGTCGAGTTCGATTGCGTGTCGTAATTGGGCCTAGCAGAATTAGGTTATATTATTTTGAATTTGGAGTGTTTATTGTGGAGCTAAGTGGCGGTGAAATCGTCATCCAGTCCTTGAAAGATGAGGGCGTGGAATACGTGTTTGGGTATCCTGGTGGGTGCGTCCTACATATTTATGATGCTATTTTTAGGCAGAAGGATGTCAAACACGTGCTGGTCCGTCATGAGCAAGGGGCAACACACGCGGCGGATGGTTATGCACGAGCATCAGGCAAACCTGGCGTCGTCTTAGTCACATCGGGTCCTGGCGCTACTAATGCGGTAACAGGTATTGCAACCGCTTTTATGGACTCCATTCCAATGGTGGTGATTACTGGGCAAGTCCCTAAAGCGGTGATTGGCTCGGATGCTTTCCAAGAGGTGGATACGATAGGTATTACCCGGCCTTGTGTGAAACATAATTTCCTCGTGAAAAATGTGGGTGATATTGCCGAGACGATGAAGAAGGCTTTCTTCTTAGCGACATCGGGGCGCCCGGGTCCGGTTATTGTGGATATTCCAAAAGATATTACAGACCCGAGTATTAAAGTGCCTTATGAGTACCCTGCTGAAATAAGCATGCGTTCATATACACCGCCAGTGAGTGGTGATATTGGGCAAATAATTGAAGCCGTTAAGCTTATTAAAGAAGCCAAACGCCCTGTTATATATAGTGGCGGTGGTGTTGTGCTAGGTGAAGGCAGTGCGGAGCTTAGAGAGCTTTGTCGTGCATTGAATTTCCCAGTGACGCAAACCCTGATGGGTTTAGGTGCCTTTCCTGGTACAGATCCGCAGTTTATCGGCATGCTAGGTATGCATGGTACCTATGAAGCGAATATGGCGATGCACAACAGTGATTTAATTATCGCGATTGGCGCTAGATTTGATGATCGGGTGACCGGTAAGGTCGATGAGTTTTGCCCGCATGCAAAAATCATCCATATTGATGTTGATCCCGCGTCGATTGCTAAAATCATTGAAGTTGACGTCGCTATTGTTGGCCAAGTTAAGCCCATTTTATTAGATATGTTGGCGCAAATTAAGCACTTGGATGAAACCTTTGACCGTGCTCGAATTGCCGATTGGTGGTTGCAGATTGACCAATGGCGCGCCACCGACTGCATGGCGTACGATACGACCACGGGCACGATTAAGCCTCAATATGTTATTGAGCAACTCTACAAAGTCACGGGCGGTGAAGCTTATCTAACCTCTGATGTGGGTCAGCACCAAATGTTTGCTGCGCAGTTCTACCCCTTTGATGAACCTCGTCGTTGGATTAACTCCGGCGGTTTAGGAACCATGGGGTTTGGCTTGCCAGCAGCCATGGGGGTTAAGTTTGCCCATCCAGATGCTGATGTGGCTTGTGTTACCGGCGAAGGCAGCATTCAAATGTGCTTGCAAGAACTATCAACCATGTTGCAATACGATACACCGGTTAAGGTTATTAACTTAAACAATGGTTATCTAGGGATGGTTCGTCAATGGCAAGAGTTTAGTTACGATAGTCGTTATTCACACTCTTACCTTGAAGCCTTGCCAGACTTTAAAAAGTTGGCAGAAGCCTATGGACACGTTGGCATGACCATTAAGAAAAAAGAAGATGTGGAGCCGGCTTTACGTGAGGCATTTGCGATGAAAAACCGCACCGTGTTTTTAGACTTTTTAACGGATACAAAAGAAAACGTTTACCCGATGATTGCTTCGGGTAAGGCGCATAACGATATGATGATGGGGCCTAGCTCAAAATATAAAAGGAATGAATCATGAGTCGCCAGCATATTATTTCGATGTTATTGGAAAATGAATCCGGTGCCTTATCTCGTGTTTCTGGTTTGTTTTCTGCGCGAGCTTATAATATCGAATCATTAACCGTAGCGGCAACCATCGATCCTTCCTTATCGCGCTTAACCGTCGTAACGGTCGGTAGTGATAAGGTGATTGAGCAGATAAAAAAACAGCTTAATAAGTTAATCGATGTGGTCAAGCTGATTGATTTGTCAGAATCATTTTCCCTAGAGCGGGAGTTGGTTTTGCTGAAGGTGAAAAAGAGTGACGCTACCGAACAAAAAATCAGCGATTTAGGGGCTGATTCGATGGCACGAATCACCGATGAAACGGATGGTTTTTTAATTATTGAGGTGTCAGGTGAGAAGGCTTGGTTAGATGACTTCTTATTGACCTTGGGCGACGATATCGTTGAAGTAGTTCGCTCGGGTGTTATCGGTCTTTCACGTGGTGAAAGAACACTGACTCTATAAGTAAGTGACTCGTCTATGAGTCACAAAATGGTAACGCTTTGCGCGAGCAAAGTGATTTGAATTATTAATAAAATTAGGAAAAAAAATGAATATTTACTACGATAAAGATGCCGATCTTTCAATCATCAAAGGCATGACAGTTGCTGTTATTGGTTACGGTTCACAAGGTCACGCACACGCGAACAACCTAAAAGACTCTGGCGTTAATGTTATCGTTGGTTTAAGAGCGAGTTCTTCATCAGTGGCTAAAGCCGAAGCGGCTGGGCTAACGGTTAAAGCCGTACCTGAAGCTGTATCAAGCGCCGACTTGATTATGATTTTGACACCGGATGAATTTCAAGCTCAGTTGTATAAAGAAGAGATTGAACCTAACTTAAAAGACGGCGCTACGTTAGCGTTTGCCCACGGTTTTGCTATTCACTATAACCAAGTTGTGCCTCGTGCTGACTTGGACGTCGTTATGATTGCACCAAAAGCACCGGGTCATACCGTACGTAGCGAATTCACTAAAGGCGGCGGTATTCCAGATTTAATCGCTGTTTTCCAAAATGCTTCAGGTAAAGCGAAAGAGGTTGCATTATCTTACGCATCAGCTGTTGGTGGTGGCCGTACAGGTATCATCGAAACAACCTTTAAAGACGAAACTGAAACTGATTTATTTGGTGAGCAAGCAGTACTTTGTGGTGGTGCAGTTGAGCTTGTTAAAATGGGCTTCGAAACATTGGTTGAAGGTGGTTATGCACCTGAAATGGCCTACTTCGAATGTTTACATGAATTGAAATTGATTGTTGATTTGATGTATGAAGGTGGTATTGCCAACATGAACTACTCAATCTCAAACAATGCTGAATACGGCGAGTACGTAACCGGCAAGAAAGTGATCAACGATGAGTCTCGTGAAGCGATGCGTGACGCACTTAAAAACATTCAAAATGGTGAGTATGCGAAACAGTTCATCATTGAAGGCGCAACAAACTATCCTTCAATGACGGCAAATCGTAGAAACAATGCAGATCACCAAATTGAGCAAGTAGGCAGCAAATTACGTGAAATGATGCCTTGGATTACGGCTAATGCACTCGTAGATAAATCTAAAAACTAAGAAATCCTTTAGAATATCGAAAAAACGGCCGTTTATCGGCCGTTTTTTTTACGACCAATAATATAGCCTGCGTTATACTTAATTCTCTATCTACAGATTATTCCTCAGATGAAAGCCACACAGAAACCTCGTTCCAAAGGCATTTACTTACTGCCTAACCTGTTCACTACCAGCGCCTTATTTGCTGGTTTTTATGCGATTACGGGGGCCGTTAATGGTCACTTCGAAATAGCCGTTATTTCGATTTTTATCGCGATGATTTTGGATGGGCTAGATGGTCGAGTCGCCAGAATGACGAATACTCAAAGTGAGTTTGGTGCGCAGTACGATAGTTTGGCTGATTTGGTTTCATTTGGTGTCGCCCCTGCGGTGGTGGCCTATGCATGGGGTTTAGCATCCTTAGGGAAACTGGGCTGGATGGTGGCTTTTATTTATGCAACCTGTGGCGCGTTGCGTTTAGCACGTTTTAATGTGCAACATAGCACAGCGGATAAACGCTACTTTCAGGGCTTGGCGAGTCCCGCGGCAGCGGCCTTAGTGGCGGGTTATATTTGGATGTTAGAAGCGCATCAAATATCAGGGACGGCGGCGGTGTATGGTTTATTGGCAGTGACCAGTTTATCGGGTTTATTGATGGTGAGTAATATTCGCTACCATAGCTTCAAAGAACTTAATTTTACCGGCAAAGTGCCCTTCGTGGTGGCGGTTATTGTGATGTTGGTACTGGCTTTAATTTATGTTGCACCACCGCTAGTATTGTTTGTTATTTGCTTGTTGTACGCCCTTTCAGGCATTGTCTTAACGATTAGTTTGCTCAGACGTACGCGTAAAGAAAAGAAGGCTGATACCGCTATATGAGGGCAGCTGCTCGACACTTAGAGTACTTGGACGCGCTGGGGGTTCAAGTATGGCTCGACCGGCGTGTTCCGCCGCAGGTATCGAATGAGGGCGGTGGCGATGCTCAACCGCGTTCAGTGGAATCGTTGTTTTGCTCGGGGTCGTTACCAGCAGAAGTGATGGTTATTTCTGCTTTTCCTTCGTCGCAAGATGTACAGCAGGCTAGCCCATTTAGTGGGGACAGCGCCCGTTTACTCGCTCAGATGTTACAAGCCTTGGGTTTACAGTATGACGAGTGTTATTTAATAAACAGTGCGGATATGCAAGCAACCGGCGATCCGCAATTGGATAAACAATGTTTGGCCGAATGTCGTGGGTACCTGCTGCAACAAATACACGAGGTTTCACCGAAGGTTATTTTGTTGTTGGGCGAAGCGGCGGCGCAAAGCCTGCTTAAATCTACGGATGCCTTGACGCAATTAACTGCGGATCAGCCGTCGGTTGATGATATTGCGCTGCCAATGGTTGTAACGCAGCCACTAGAAGGCTTATTACAGCAGCCGCTGACAAAAAAGCAAAGCTGGTCAGAGTTGCAGCAACTTAAGGCGTTTTTGTAATAATGGCGATTTGGCAAGATTTAAAAGATAAGCTGGGCCTCGGCGAAAAGCCCGCGCTGTTCTTGCGCCCAATGAAAGAGCGGGATTTGCAGCACGTGTTGCGGATAGAGCGAGAGATGTATGACTACCCTTGGAGTGAGGATATTTTTAGGGACTGTCTACGGGTTGCTTATAGTAATTGGGCATTGATCAAGGATGAGCAGTTTATCGGTTATGCCATCTTGTCGATTGCCGTTGGTGAGGCGCATATCTTAAATATTTGCCTCGACAAACAATACACAGGGCAAGGCTTGGGGCGACACTTCCTGACTGAATTATTGGATATGGCTAAGGGTAAAGAGGCTGAGCGTATTTTTTTAGAAGTGAGGCAGTCCAATACGGTAGCAATTAACCTGTATCAAACAATGGGTTTTAAAAAAATAGGCCAACGCAAAAAATATTATCAAGCGGCTGATGGCCGAGAAGATGCGATGGTACTGTCTTTAGAGATCGCAGAGGCAGAGCGTTAAAACGGTCTGTTAGAGTTTGCTTGCCGTATAATAGGCGGTTTTATAGTACGTGATTAATCAGCATGCCTAGCGAATTCAAAAAACGGCGCACTTTCGCCATTATTTCTCACCCCGATGCGGGTAAAACGACGTTAACAGAAAAACTGTTGTTATTTGGTGGTGCTATTCAGACGGCGGGTTCGGTGAAGGGGCGTAAGGCATCACGCCATGCCACCTCCGACTGGATGGAGATGGAAAAAGAACGGGGTATTTCAATTACCACCTCGGTTATGCAGTTTGAGCATAATGAGAAACTGCTGAACTTGCTCGATACACCGGGGCATGAGGATTTTTCTGAAGATACTTACCGTACCCTGACCGCAGTAGACTCTGCCTTGATGGTGATTGATTGCGCTAAAGGCGTTGAGGCAAGAACCATTAAATTAATGGAAGTGTGTCGTCTACGGGATACACCGATTATTACCTTTATCAATAAGCTCGACCGTGAGGGGCGTGAGCCACTTGAGCTAATCGATGAAGTCGAGTCGGTGCTGAAAATTGAGTGCGCACCGATGACGTGGCCCATTGGAATGGGCAAGCGCTTTAAAGGTGTTTATCATATCTATAAGGATGAAGTACACGTGTTCAGCCCGACCCATGGCGGCAGGATTGCGACGGGTGAAGTGTTCAAAGGCTTAGATGACCCAAAACTAAAGGAATTACTCGGTAATGAAGGCGAAGATTTTTTCGAAGAGCTAGAGTTGGTACGTGAGGCGAGTACCCCATTTGATATTGATGCGTACTTGGCGGGGAAACAAACCCCTGTGTTCTTTGGTTCTGCGGTTAATAACTTCGGGGTGGGGGAATTATTGGATGCCTTTGCCGAATACGCGCCTGAACCACAATCGAGACTCGCAATAGAGCGAGAAGTCACGCCGAGTGAAGAAGATTTTTCCGGTTTTGTGTTTAAGGTACAAGCGAATATGGATCCAGCGCATCGTGACCGTATTGCTTTCATGCGAATTTGTTCGGGTGAATATACCCAAGGCATGAAGATGAACCATGTTCGTATCGCAAAAAACATTCAAGTAGGTAACGCGATTACTTTCCAAGCGGATAGCCGAAAAAGTGTGCAACAGGCTTTTGCCGGCGATATTATCGGTTTACATAACCACGGTACCATTCAAGTCGGTGATACGTTTAGCCAAGGCGAGAAACTGAAGTTCGGTGGCATTCCATATTTTGCTCCTGAATTGTTTCGCCGTGCGGTGTTAAAAGATCCTTTGCGGATGAAAGCCTTACAAAAAGGCCTCAAACAATTAACCGAAGAGGGTGCGACCCAGCTATTTAAACCGCTGAAGAATAATAATTTAATCTTAGGGGCGGTCGGGGTGTTGCAGTTTGAAGTCACCGCGCACCGTTTGAAGAGTGAGTATAACGTGGAGTGTGTGTACGATAATGCACCGATTAGCACCGCGCGTTGGGTCAGTTCAGACGACCCGCAAAAGCTGGAAGAATTTAAAAAGAAAGCACATGATAACTTGGCAGAAGACGGTAGTGGTTATTTGGTCTACTTAGCGACTAGTCGAGTGAATTTATCGTTAACCGAAGAACGTTGGCCGGATATTGTCTTTAGCGCTACCCGCGAGCTTTAATAGCTAGATACTAAGCCCGTGCAGAGTGTAGGGGCTTAGTAAGTTAAGTGCCCGCCTCGGATAAGGCCATGATGCTAACCAGGAGTGAATGATGAACGAGAAAAACTATACAATCGATGCCCTCGAACTCGGGCCCATGGAGAATTTTGTCTACCTGATTCAAGACCACGCCAGCAAGCGCGCAGCGATTGTTGACCCTGCGTGGGATGTAGCAAAAGCGATAGAGTTAGCGAATCAACGTGGTTACACGATCAGCGATATTCTACTCACGCATAGCCATCATGATCACATCAACGGTATCGATGACGTATTGCAGCAGTTTGATGCCGAATTACATTTATTAAAACCAGAAGCCGAGTTTTGGGGTGAGCACAGCGGTAAACCGAGTTTGCATCACGGTGGTGATAAAATAATATTGGGTGATACGGAGATCGACATACTGCATACCCCAGGACATACCCCAGGTTCTGCCTGTTACCACCTCGGCGATGATTTAATTACCGGTGATACGATGTTTGTTTTTGGTTGTGGGCGTTGTGATATGACGGGGGGAGACCCCGCGCAGATGTTTAAAACACTGAATAAGATCCGTACACAATTACCGGCAACGACGAATATTTTACCTGGGCATAATTATGCGGTTAGCAAAAGCAGTACGCTGGCCGAGCAAATTAGCGGTAATCCTTTTATGCAACACCATAATGTAGAGGATTTTGTGCGTTACCGGATGAATACACCGGCGCGTAAAACACCGTATGAAGCTGAGCCCCACGCCCATTGCGAACATGATCACTGAGGCTTGATGTAATACAGCTCTGCTGAGGTCGAATCAGCAGGGCTAGACGACGGATGGCAGTCCGTTACGGCGGCTAACTTAAAGCGTCTGTTTGTTATGTATGGGTAGAGGCTGTTGTTATCGACTCTGCGCTGATAACAATCAATAAGATTAAGCGAATTGAAGAGTATCCAAGGGTACCGGTTTAGAAATACCATAACCCTGTGCGTAATCAACGCCAATGTCTCGTAAAATATCTAAGATTTTTTCGTTCTCAACAAATTCGGCAATGGTTTTAATGCCCATGATTTGGGCGATGCGGTGGATAGACTCAACGAACTCTTTATCCACCAAGTCATCGGTAATATTTTTGACAAAGTGGCCGTCAATTTTTAGGTAATCAACCGGCAAGGTTTTCAGGTAAGTGAATGAGGATAAACCGCTGCCAAAATCATCCAGTGAAAACCGGCAATCGCGTTTTTTCATTTCAGTCATGAAGGTGAGTGCGTCTTTGAAATTAGAAATGGCGGCGGTTTCGGTTATTTCAAAACAAATGCGATCGGTTGGCGTGCCGTATAGATCGAAAAGCTCACGGGTTGCTTGTAGAAAGTGTTTATCACTGACCGAGATACCCGATAAATTGATGCTGATGACCGGCAGTTTCTGCAGGTTTTTCGGTAAATCAGCAAAGTATAAACACACTTTTTCTAACACCCAGCGATCGATACTTTGCATTAAATTAAAGCGCTCGGCGGCAGGAATAAAACTATTCGGTGGAATAATCTTACCGTCTTGGTCGAGCATCCGTATCAGGACTTCATAGTGAGCGGTATGTGGGTGATGGATACTCGCAATTTCCTGTGCATACAAGATGAAACGGTCTTCTTCCAAGGCCGACTGTAGGCGAGAGAACCATTGCATCACCTGCTGTGGCTGCTCATCGTCCACATCTTGTGAATCATGCACTTGAACCCGGTTACGGCCTAATGATTTGGCTGAGTAACACGCAGAATCGGCGGCGCTGAGGATTTCGGCGGCATTTCTTTCGTGACCACTTATCTTGCTGAGGCCGATGCTCGCACCCAACATATAAGGTTTGTTATCGTGAACAAAACGGTACTCTAAGGTGGCTTGGCGTAGGGTGTTTGCAATCTTCAAGGCATTTTCTGCTGGACACATCGGTAGTAATACACAAAACTCGTCACCACCGATACGCGCTAAAATGTCATCTTTGCGTAATTGGTCTTGGAACACCTGGCTTATTTGTTTAAGCAGCTTATCGCCGATGCCGTGCCCACAGGTATCATTCACAATTTTGAATTGATCGAGGTCGATATACAACAGGTTATGACTATTGCCGTAATTTTTAGCGTCGAGCCGGTGCTCTTCTATTTTCGTTTCTAATTCTCGGCGGTTTAGTAGCCCTGTTAAATGATCATGCTTAGCCTGCCAATTGAGTTGGTCTGATATATTTCGAGATTGGGTAATGTCCCTAAACGTCATCACGGTACCTAATAAGCTGTCGTCAAGATCGATGATCGCGGCGATAGATAGGTTAACGGCATATGTACTGCCATCGGCGGCTAAAAAATGATAGTTGTCCGAGTCGGTGAGTGTGTGTCTTTTTTCCAAGCAGGCATTAATGGGGTGAGGGTTGGCGCCTATAGAGGCTTGTGCTACGGGGCAAATATCACTGGAGATCTCCCCGAGCATCTCGCTTCTGTTTAAGCCGGTGAGTTTTTCTGCTTTATCGTTAACCGAGGTGATACGACCATGCTGGTCGGTGGTGATGACCGCATCGGCAATTGACATAAGGGTGACATTGGCCCATTCCTTTTCTTGCCGCATTTGGGCAGAAATATCGCGTAATTGGTTTTCCCGTTTTACCGCGGCAGAAATATCGGTTATTTCAATGAGACAATGGTGAGTGTTATTATCTTTTTTGAGCGGGATAAGTTTAATATTATGCTCGACATCCTTGCCGTTTCTGAAGCTTAGCGGGAAGACCTTCCTATTGAGTTTATGCGATAGGGTGGAAGGTAGTTGGTGCTCTAAGGCATCACTAATCGCTTGCAATAAACGAGTTTTTCCTAAAATGGGAAATACCACGTCTAGTGATTTACCCTTGTTGCTCTCTAGCGATTGTTGGCTATGTTTGTTGACCCAGTGATTCCAGTAGAGTAACCGTGAGCAATCATCGATGAGGATGATACCAAAGCCGCAAGCGTTGAATATGTCGTTTTGGTCGGGGTGTAACGTCGGGTGGTTTACTATCATATACCTAGCATGGCGTTTATTTTGTTTTTGACCGTGGTAATTGACTCTATATCCATGATGAAAGTCACGTGGCCCGTGATGTCTTGTTCTGAAATTTGAAACGACATTTTTAATAAGAGTACGAAGCTATCGTCACCCTGGCCGTCGGCAAATAAGTCGTTGAGTTCTTCGTGTAAATACTCTGGGGTGTCGCTATTGAGGTGTTCTTGGAAAACATTGGCTAAACTGCTGATACAGGCATTTAGAATGATATTGCCTATTTCAGTAATCGCTTCTTCTTCCATTTCACTGAGCTGTGCTAAGGGGAGTGTCTCACCTAAGACGGCTTTGACTAATGAGATGCTATCTTCATCTGAGAATAGTAGTAGTGCGTCACCGGAGAACTCTCCGCTGAATGACTGCCTCACGCCGGAGATGGTGTGCGGTGGTTTATCATACAGTTGATTAGGTACCTGATGCTGAGATAATACGCTAATAACCGGTATACTCAGCAGAACCTCTCGGCGGACCATCGTGCTTAATGAGGCGGTCGCTGCACCCATGCCGATATTAAGTAATTCGCCGAGGGCATCAAGTTGGATCTCATTTAGGATCGCGTTAGGCTCGTTCATGATTAACCTATAAAGGCTGAAATATTATCGGCAGTAATCGGCTTGGGGATGAACTGTATATCGAGTGCTTGAGCTTTTTCTTTGATCGTTGCTTGTACATTGGCGGTGAGTAAGGCCATTTTTGCATAGGGAAATAGCGGTTTTAGCAGCGCGGCAAGTTCTAAACCATTGAGCCCCGGCATATTAAAGTCAATCGTAAATATATCAAAAGATTGGTTGGCTACGAGCGCTAAGGCTGCATCGGCATGCTCGGCGGCTTCTACCTTCCAGTCGGGGTGTAAATCGGCAATAATTTTACTGAGCACCATACGAGACATTGCACTATCATCGACAATTAGTACGCTACGTTGAGACATATATAGATTCCATTGGTTTATTCACGGTTGTGAACAAATGATAGTTGATATTTTGAAGAACACCAGCATATAGCTTGCCAATATTAATTGAAGGGGCTAATTGTTCAGACCCCGTCATTCGTCAGCATCGTTTTCTGGGTTTCTTGATACCGAGGCGACTTGGTTGCGTCCGCCATCTTTTGCTAGGTAAGTCGCGTGATCAGCACGGGCGAAAACGCTAGCAATGGTATCTTGTTGATCGCCAATAAATAAACTACTGGCGCCAATGCTCGCGGTTACTAGCAAGCCGGCAGGTTTGCTTTTTTCAATGGCTTGCCTAACGCTCTCGGCCTTAAGCTCTGCATCGCTAAGATTGCAGTGCGGCAATAAAAGAACAAACTCTTCACCACCAAAACGGCAGGCGATATCTTCCCCGCGGCAGCAACTCGATAGCGTTGAGCCGATACTTTCTAATACGCTATCTCCCGTAGGGTGACCGTGTTGGTCGTTGATATCTTTGAATTTATCTAAGTCAATAACCAGCATGCTGAGCGGGTAGCTGTGACGATGGGCTTGCTGAATCGTTTTGGGTCCGGCTTCCATCATGAAGTGACGGTTAAATAAATTCGTTAGCTGGTCTTTCATCGCCAGTTCTTGCAAGTGCTGTTGCTGGGTTTCTAGCGAGTCTAGGCGTTTTTTCGAGGTAATTAGGTTTTGGCTGCGAACGATGAGCTCTTCTTGAATCACCGGTTTTACGACATAGTCGTTGGCGCCACTACGTAATATATCAAGTTTTTGCTGGGTGTCGCTAAGGCCAGACATGGCAAGAATAGGGATTTTGTTGTGATCTTCATTTTTACGAATGGCTTTGACAATGTCTAGGCCAGAGAGTGTGCCCTCTAGGATAATATCGGTTAATACGAGGTCGTAAGAACCGCCTTCGAATGCCTCGAGTGCCTCCTCGGCGCGCTGGAAGTGATTTATGTGGTGGCCTTGATTGCTCAAGGTGGCGATGACTATGGAGGACTGGCTGAGGCTATCCTCAATATAGAGGATGTTGCCGGTGCTATGCTTCTGGTGATTGGTTTTGAAGGCTTGTCGCTCTAAGAACGCGGCGAATTTAACCAGCGAATTTTTATGAAAAATTTCGGTAGCACCGGCGCGCAAGGCGAGTTCCAAGGTGGCGGTGTTTTCATTGGTGGTAATAATGACCAGTGGAACGGTTTGGCTATAACCTTCTATTTGGCGAATTGTATGGCAGAGCTCGGAGCCTGACATATCTTGCAACTCCATTGCTACGCAGATAAGGTCAAAGTTGCTACAGTCCACGAGTTCCAAGGCTTCTTTACCGCTGCGTGTGAACAGCGGGTTGCAGTTATTTTCTTCCAGCAATTGCTGGAGGACTAATTGATAGACATTCGAAGGTTCGACTACCAGTACTTTATAGTTATCCATTATATGTTGCCGAGTGTTCGCCTTTGAAAGGCATTAATCGTTTTGCCATATAAAGACAGCGGTGGCTTGCTTGCCGCCGTCCGTGTATTCAAGAGATTCACAGATTGTCTTTACCAGTTCAAGGCCTCGTCCGCTATATTGTTGATTATCAATTAAAGGGGTGCTGATGTTTGTTGGCTCAAAACCGTCCCCAGTATCTTGTACGCGGATTGTCAGTTTGCCGCCATTGTTATACGGTGCGTGGGTGAAAATCAATTTGATATTGCCTTCGGATAATTCTTCAAGCCGCTGCTGTTTTAAATCAAAGAACTGAGCGAAACCATCGGCTGAGAACTTTAAGCTGGAATCTAAGTTAAGCAGGCCGTGTTCGAGTGAATTAACAAACAGCTCGGTGACCACCAAAAAAATAGATTCGCGAAACGGGGTCAGGCCTTGTATTTCCATTAATGAATTTACTAAGGCGGGAACGGGGTTGAGCCGTTTTAGGGTGTTAAAGTCCAGCGTCGAGGACGTTTTCCAGTTTGATGGTTCGATGTGAACGGGTTTATTATTTAGCTCATGAAGGCCCCATTTCTCTGCACTGAAGTCGCAGCTGAGTCGAACCAAGGTAATGTCATCTTGTTGTGCCTGCTGACCTCGGTGGGCATCGAGCGCTTGTAGAATGTTATCAAAGCAGGACTCCCGTCCAAGGCGTAGACAGTCTTCTACGCCGATCATGTCAAAGGCTTGGCCCTCGTCGTTTTCGGTTTCAATGACCCCATCGGTAAACATGATTAACTGTTGGCTACTGCGTACGTGGTGGTGGTGCTCAATCAGTTGTAGGTCAGGGCTGTCGATGATGCCTAAGGGTAAATTATTGGACAGGATAGTTTTAATATCACCGCTTTCTGTGCAAAACAATAAGTGTTCCGGGAGGCCGCAGGTGATGGTGCTTAAATTATGGTTTTCACGGTCTAAGCAGGCCAATGTGGCGGCTAAGAACATATTTACAGGCAATAATTTATGTAGTTTGAAATTGATTTCAGTGGTTATTTCTCGAATACCAAAACCCTTCGCGGTCATCCCATAAAAAATTTCGGCGGCGGGTGCTGAAGCGAGCGAGGCGGTAATACCATGGCCGGTAAAGTCGCCTAATAACACGTTGAGTTTATCGGCGGGAGTATAGGCGCACAGTAGTAGGTCACCGTTGAACTTCGACATCGGAGATAACGACGAATGTAGATTGGGTGATTGCATATAGCCGGTGCCGACGATGTTCTCGTAGACCGCAGCGGCGGCTTCATGCTCCTGAGTTTCTTGTTCTTGGAAAGCCTCGATTTCAGCTTTCTGCCGCGTCTGCTTGTTATACAGTTGCCTGATTTTCAGCAAGGAACGAGTTTTTGCCGATAAGATATTGGCGTTAAAGGGTTTTTTGATGAAGTCAGAACCACCCACTTCGATACATTCGTCGAGGTATTTATCGCTATCGCCACCGGTGATGAAGATGATTGGAATAAATCGGTCCGCGAGTGTTTTGCGAATAATACGAGTCGCTTCAATACCATCCATGACCGGCATTTCAATATCCATGAAAATGACATCGAACTGCTCGGGATCAAATAGATCGATGGCTTCTTGCCCATCCTTAGCAGCGGTGACCTCATAACCTAGCTCGTCTAGCAGATGATTGAGCAAGAGGCGTTGAGTCAGACTATCATCAACGATTAATGCCTTAGGTGCAGAGCTGTCTGCTTGATTATTGGCTGACACTAGAGCGGTCTCAGGCCTAGTTCAAGGTAAACAATTGACCAAAATTGGCAATTTCTAAGATTTTTTTCACATCGGGCTTAGCATTAATTAAAGAAATGCTTTCTTTTTGGTTATTCATTTTACTTTTTAGCAGTAATAACATGCCTAAGGCTGAGCTATCGACGTATTCGGTGCTTCGTAGGTCAACAAATACGTGTACGGTTTGTTGATTGATGGCGTCGATGGCTGAGCGAAATTCCTTATGTATACCAAAATCAAAACGACCTGAAATACTGATCGTGAGTTTGTTGTCCGTAGTTTGCGATGAAATGCTCATAAATAACCTGCTTGAAATTAACGTTAATTTTAATTATTAGCTAAGCCTCATTTTCGTTAGCGGCTTTTTTGTATTCAATGTTTGAAGGTTAGCAGATGGTTGTTTTTTTGCCGAAATTTTCCGCCAGCAAAATTATTTTTACGGCTGTCTATATATTAAAAGTGTCTTTTTTTTGATAAATAAAAAATTGGAAAAAAACTTTAGTTGCTTTCTTTTTTCGCGGCTATACTTCAGGAAACAATAAATGGGGGGCTGTTTATGTCAGAGGTAAGTAGTAATTACTTTGTTGCGGCTGCAAGCATTGCAGCTAAACTCGATTATGCGACCAAGGTTGCTCAACGTTTATCATTAACCGCGAGTAACGCCCGGGCCCTAACCCTGAGAGCAGGGCAAAGCGCCGCCGGCTTCCGCCCGTTAACCGATGCCATTCACCGTCTATCCGATATCACGGTTAGCTCATCCAAAAAAATTAATGCTATTGCCGCGGTGCTCAGTCGTATGGCGGTTGAGAAGTACCGTTCCGATAGCGCTTTAAAGTATTTTGACGCGGTTTACCTACAAGCACAGGGCAGTCGGCACCTCGGCAGCTTAAGTGACGTGTATGAGCGTACGAAGCTGAAGCAAAAAGAGTTAATGACTCAATATCAGCAAAAAATACAACAGCTAACCCAGGAATTAGAGGCGGTTGAAGGTGAATTGCGCTCGGCCGTGGTACTGAAAGTATTGTGTCAGATTGAAGCCTCGCAAGCAGGCGCAACCTACCAAGATGCACTGAATAACGTCGCCGAAAATGTGGAAAATATTGCGGAGACGATCAAGGAACAGATTGTTTTTTCACGTCAACAAGTTGCCATATTACAGTAGGGAATTAAATGAAAGCAGAGAAGCTATACGAGAATAATGATCATACATGGATTGTTTTTGGGCGGGATGTGGATAAGCCAGATTTAATTATTGATACCAATCAATATATGGTGACGAGTAAAAACAACTCTTTATTGATGGACCCTGGGGGGGTTGAATTATTTTCTGCGATGTTGTCGGCAGTCATAAAAGAAGTGCCCGCGCAGAAAATCACCCACCTATTTGCTTCGCATCAGGACCCGGATATTATTTCTTCGTTGGGTCTATGGGACTTAGCGTTAACGGATGCGACCTTGCACTCGCCCTGGTTATGGGAAGGTTTTATTCGTCACTTTGGTATGCAGCATATCGAATATGACGGTATTCCTGATGAGGGTAGCCGGTTGACCATAGACGAGGTGGTTCTGGAGTTTATTCCAGCGCATTACTTGCATTCATCGGGTAATTTTAATGTGTACGACCCGAAGGCTAAAATTTTGATGTCGGGTGATATTGGCGCGGCCATGGAAGAGCCCGATGCTCCAATGTTTGTCGAAGATTTTGATGCCCACATCGGTAAAATGAAAATGTTTCATCAGCGTTGGATGCCATCGAATAAAGCAAAAAATGATTGGGTTAGGCGGGTTAGGCAGCTAGATATTGAGATGATGTGTCCGCAGCATGGACGTATTTTTAGAGGGCCTGATGTCAAGCGATTTTTAGATTGGTTTGAAAGTCTAGAGGTGGGTGTGCTTGGCGGTCGACGTTAAAAAACGTGTTTGATAACGCGGTGATTATCTCAAGACCTTTTGCTCGTCTTAACGTTAACAAAGGTAATAAATATTGGCTGAGAGAGCGCTTGAATTAAAGGCCTGACTCTCTGCTGAACTAACTCAATGTTAGGTGTCATATATGAATATTAAACTGCAAAATGCATTAGATATCCGCCAAGTCGCGGAATTGAAACTACAGTTAAGTGAGGCATTGATGGCCGAGGGCGATATCAGCCTTGACGCCGCCGCCGTCGACGCAACCGATACCGCAGGCTTGCAATTATTAGTGGCCTTTGTGCAACAAGGCCGATTAAAAAACAAGTCAATTGAGTGGTGTAACGTAACGGACTGTTTTTTAGACACAGTCAAACTAATGGGGCTGGATGACAGTCTGGGTTTGAATGGGTCGGTATAAGAGAACAATATATATATTGAAAATATAGTGATCAATTAAACAATAGGGGAAAAGTATGGCTCGAATACTTGTCGTGGACGATTCTGCTTCAATGCGGCAAATGGTGGCGTTCACCTTGAAAGGAGCGGGAAATGAGGTTGTTGAAAAATCCGATGGAGTAGAGGCACTAGCCTGTGCAAAATCGGAGAGCTTCGACTTGGTTATCACCGATGTCAATATGCCGAATATGGACGGGATCACGCTGACAAAGGAATTGCGTGCGCTGCCTAATTACCGGTTTACGCCGATATTAACGCTCACCACAGAATCATCGGCGGAAAAAAAGATGGCTGGCAAACAAGCCGGTGCAACAGGCTGGCTGGTAAAGCCGTTTAATCCGGATCAACTGCTCGCAACCGCGAAAAAAGTACTGGGGTAAGTCAATGTCTATTGATATGTCGCAATTTCACGAAGCCTTCTTTGAAGAAAGTTTTGAAGGTCTGGAAGTTATGGAGTCTGAGCTGCTAACACTGGATGTTGGTGAGGGGGATGTCGAGATAATCAATACGATATTCAGGGCAGCGCATTCGATTAAAGGAGGCGCGGGCACATTCGGTTTTATGAATGTCTCTGAATTTACCCACGTGATGGAAACATTACTGGATGAAATGCGCGATGGATCACGGGAGGTCACTCAATTTGCTGTCGACTCCTTATTAGAATCGGTCGACGTGCTTAGGAGTATGTTGGAAGCCGCGCGGGATAAGACCGAGGTGGACGAAGACATGGTGGCAGCCCGTTACGCGGTGCTGAATAATATCTTAAAGGAAGGCGCTGGAGAAGCTTCATCTGCAGATGCTTCCTCGGCAGAGCCCGCCGCTCTGTTGGCGAAGGAGCAGGCGGCTGGCCAAGTGTGGGCAATAGGTTTTGTTCCACATGCTGATTTGTTGATGGCCGGTAATGACCCGGTTAGGATGTTCAGGGCGTTAAGCGAATTGGGCGAGCTGGAGGCGAATGTCGACTTGGAAAAACTACCGCCTTTCGATGAGTTAGCGCCGGAAGACTTATGCCTGAGTTGGCAATTGACCTTGACCGGAGATGTTACTCGTTCTGCTATAGAAGAAGTCTTTGAGTGGGTTGAGGATGACTGTGATTTAACCATAAGTTCCTCAGCGGATAATGCGCAGGCTGAATCACCGACAATAGTGGAGCCTGCGGTGCCAGTGGAAGCGATTCCCGAGG
>Ga0209081_1000195_pt1 | contig 36372 bp, 23 predicted proteins | sample GOMGulsemesocosm_4_FD_184636 | JGI IMG/M metagenome (GOLD analysis project Ga0209081, IMG submission 184636) | Methane-oxidizing microbial communities from mesocosms in the Gulf of Mexico - GOM15B Gulf of Mexico (SPAdes) (version 2) | ecosystem: Environmental > Aquatic > Marine > Cold seeps... | reverse complement strand
CGGAGAGCTTTTTTGGTAGCTTAAAGCAAGAGCGTGTTCATTGGAAAAATTATGAAACACGTTATGAAGCCCAACAAGACGTAATGAATTACATAACCATGTGGTACAACAGTAACCGATTACATTCCTACTTAGGGTATCAAAGCCCTAATGATTTTGAATTGAAAATTAACGAGTTAGAAAAAGTAGCTTAACTAGGGTGACTGAATTTACTTGACCAGGTCAGTATTTCTAGACAAGTAGGTGCTGTAGTAACAGACACAGACTACTCTATAAAGGCTGTTGGCTGGAATGACGTTGCAAAGGGACAAGTTCCTTGCAACCTACGTTCACTAGATGGGCTTCAGTCAAACTACGACCCTATAATATATAGTAACTTCGAAAGAAATAATGAGAAGTTTAGAGATAAAGCAAAAATAGAATTAGATAAATTAATCCCTATAAAAGAAAGTACAGGTAGAAATTTAGCATACTGCTTCAAATCTTTAAAAAATGGAATTGATGGTGAAAAAAACCAAGTTCATACTCGCTCTCTTCATGCTGAAGAAAATGCTTTTTTACAACTTGCAAAATATGGTGGAATGGGTATTCAAGGAGGGAAATTGTTTACTACTGCAAGCCCTTGTGAATTATGTGCTAAAAAAGCTTATCAATTAGGTATAGAAGAAATTATTTATATAGATCCCTACCCCGGTATTGCAATGGAACATATTTTAGCAATAGGTAATAACCCTCCTTCACTTATCCAATTTCGGGGGGCTGTCGGTAAAGGTTATCATCAATTATACGAACCGTTAATGCCGTATAAAGATGAGCTTAACTATCTGAAAGACTAGTATGATTGAAGAACATTACTTTTCATCAAAAGAAATTAAAAGCATGTTAGGTGTTGCAGACTGCGAGCTGATGCACATGCGAGTATCAGGTGAATTACACTTTGTAAAAAAAGGAAGTTCCTTTTTATATAAACTCCATGATAAACATTTGTTACTAAAACACCCGTTAGCTAATCAGTTATTTAATTGGTATCAAGATAAACACGCAATTAGTCTTGATAACACCCCTAAAGAAAGTGAATCCATCGAATCAACCATTATGATGATTGATTCGATTTTGTTACCTATCAGTAAGACGTTTGGCAGTGTTACTATCACATATGGCTTTGTCTCATCCGAACTAAACAAGTATATTCAAAAAAACAGTTCCTCTGGCACATATCCTTCAATTGACCAACATGCTGCTTCAGAGTTGAATAATGTTAATAACAACATTTGTAAAAGGCATGGCTTAGCCTGCGACTTTATTGTAAATGGTTATGAAAAGCGAATGAGTGAAGTTATGCTATTTATAGTGAAGAACTTAAGCTTTGATAAATTATATTTTTATGGAAATGATAGGCCATTACATGTGAGCGTTGGAAATACCCACGAAAGGCATTTACAAATAATGAATGTAAGTGATAAAGGTAGACGTATCCCTGGAAGAAAAGCCTACGGCAATAAAGCAAAAATATTAGCGGAAGAATTAAATAGATGAATGCCGAGCAATTTAAAGAATTAGTTAACTCACTTGATGTGGGTAAAAAGCTTCCTGACTCGATTTACTTCCATAAAGATACTTTTTCTGACGTCCCTGTTGCACTATCAAAGTTCATCAAAGTTGTAGCTAAAGCTTTAAAGATTGAAGATTCCAATTGGAATCTAATAAAAGTTTTTCGAAATGACTTCCGCCTTTCTTTGTTAAACTACCCATTGTTTTTTGAAGACTCTTATCCGGCTTTAGAACAAAGCGTGAATGTTGACCTTACAAAGCTATCGCATCGAGTTACAAGCTACTCAGAACAAGAAAACCCTCCTATCCTCCATCGAAAAGAAACTATGATTTCAAAAAATCATGAGTTATACGATCATTTTTGTATACTTACCCAAGAAGGAGAAGCTGCTGGTCTCTATGAAAATAGTCGTATGATTGGGTTTAAGAATTCATGGAAGAGGTTAATTGAAAAGCATGGATATGAGTTAATAGATGGCCGCCTGTTTAGAAGTTCAGCAGTTAATGACAATAATGAGAAAGAAATTGATAGGCATAAAACGGCCATAGTTAGGCATGAACTATCAGCACCTATGAAAACCCTAGCTAAAAATGGCTTCTTATCGGGTGAGTATTCAATATTCGACTACGGTTGCGGCAGAGGCGATGACTTAAGAGAGCTTGAAGCTCATGGGCTTGATGCATTAGGTTGGGATCCTAATTTCAGACCTGATGCTGAAGTAGTTTGTTCTGATGTAGTAAATATTGGTTTTGTTATAAATGTTATTGAAGATCAAGACGAAAGAATTAGTGCAGTATTAGGTGCATGGGAGGCATCACAGAAACTACTAGTTGTTTCTGCGATGCTCGCCAATGAAAGCTACTTAGCCCAATTTACACCATATAAAGATGGCGTTATTACTTCAAGAAATACATTTCAAAAATATTTCTCTCAGGCAGAATTAAAAACATATATTGAAAGAACTCTTGATGAAGAACCAATTGCTATCTCCCCTGGCATATATTATATATTTAAAGACAAAAATCTTGAACAACACTTTCTTCAAAACAGACATAAGAGAAGTTACCAGTGGAAACAACTAACAGAACCTAAACCTGTTAGTGAAGATCAAGCCAGAATTCTTTTTACAAAGCACCAAGAATTATTAGAATCATTTTGGTTAAGCTGCTTAGCTTATGGGCGAGTTCCTGCAAATGAGGAGTTTAGTAGTAGTAAGAAAATTAAAGAAGTCATTGGGTCAAATAAAAAGGCACTTAAATTAGTCACCGATTGGTTTGGTCAAGAAGAGCTTGATATAGCTGAAAATATGCGAAGGGAAGATCTACTCATCTACTTTGCATTAGGGATGTTTGAAGGAAGAAAAGCGTACACTCATTTATCCGAAGACCTTAAAAGAGACATCAAAGCATTTTTTAATACACATAAAGTCGCATTACATCAAGCTAAGGAGCTTTTATTCGACATAGCTAATATTGAAAAGGTGACTATAGAATGTTTAAAAGCAAAAGAATCCTTATCAGCTTCAAAACTCTCTTTAGAGAATGGAAAACCGCATTCACTGACACTGCATAAAAACTTTATTGATGAATTATCACCATTATTAAGAGTGTATGTATACTCTGCCCTTCAACTCTATGGTGAACTAGATGATATTCAACTTATTAAAATTCATATTACATCAGGTAAAGTTACTTTATTAGGATATGAAGGTTTTAATGATTCCCCACTTCCGCAACTTAAAGAGCGTGTAAAAATAAAGATGGCCGATCAGGATGTAGATTTTTTTGACTACATGAATACAAACAAACGCTCTATTTTGCTAGATAAAGTTAACTACATTGATGAAAGTTTTGAAGATTATAAAAAACAAAAGGCGTTTAATAAACGCCTTCAATTAGAACTCAGTAACTCCAGCAGTACTGGAGGGTTTTTAAATCAAGCTAGTCTATATGCAATTTTAGAGACTAATCAGGTATCGTTGAAAGGTTATCGCTTCTATCATTCCAATAAGAAATGACAAGCTCAACAAGCTCATCAAAGATATGAGGTTCAGTAAATCCAACTTGAATTGAGTGAGTTTCTCCTTCAGTTTTGACAATTCCATGACCATAACCTAACAAGTTTTCAGCACCTGTTTCACCTAGTATAATTTCTGAATTTTGATCTCTATCGACCTTAAGAGCAATCTTTGTATCTAAATTTGCCCTTAATAGAGGAAAGACTACATCAGCACTAGGACGCTGTGTAGCTAAAACTAAGTGCACCCCCGCAGCTCGTCCTTTAGAGGAAAGTCTAACAATAATGTCTTTAGCTTCAGCTTTAAAATCATTATCTAAGATCCAATCCGCTAGTTCATCAAAGAAAACAACTTCTCTAGCCATTCGATCATTCGGGCATTTTCGATTATAAGCCTCAATATCTTTCATACCTAAGCTCTTTAAACGAATATAACGTTCATTCATTAAGCTCTCTAATTCTTTAAGCCTTGTAACGGCATCCTCTTTATCTAAAACTACAGGGTGAGCCAAGTGCGGAGCATTTTCGTATGCTGCAAACTCAACTTGCTTGGGATCAAAAAGCCTTAAATGTAAATTATTTGGCGAGTTTGTCATTAACAAATCAATAATCATATTATTCATCAATATAGACTTACCTGATTTAGTTTGACCGCCTATTAATGCATGCGGGCTTGCTCCATCGAGTTTAAAGAACACTCCATTTTCACTATATTCATCCTGACCTAACATAATTTTATTATTAAAGTCTTGTTCAATTGTTCTAATTCTAGAAGTCAGAGTTGAATTAACCAATTTGCCAAAATAAACGGTTTCTCTCTTTTCTCGATTAAAGACCAAAACCATTATACCTGGTGCAGGATAAACTTGACGTAGAGACAACCCTACAACAGATAGAAAGTTATCCCTTAATTTCAAAACCTTGGATGGGTTAAGGTTTACGTCACCATGAAGTTTTATAACAATGGAATTAGGAGTAACTAAAGTATCTGCAAAATTTGAAGGCAAGTTTGCATGACCAAAGATTTTTCTTATATTCGCCTTTATTGTTGAAATATCTAATTCTTTTACTGCATCCTGACTAGTGTTAGTTTCTAAAAAATCAACACAAGTTCTAATTAGGTGCAAAGCTTCACTAACATGTGAAATAGGATCTTTTACGATATTGAATGAATGCATGCTTTCAGTGCTTTCAGTGCTTTCAGTGCTTTCAGTGCTTTCAGTGCTTTCAGTGCTTTCAGTGCTTTCAGTGCTTTCAGTGCTTTCATCAGAATTATCCTTTTCGTGCACTTTCTCTACATTATTTTTAAGTGTAGCATCTATGTTCGTTGATAAATCTGACTCTGCTGATAGTGTTTTAGATACATTTTCACTATGGTCGCCAGTAAGGCAACCTTGATTTATTCTGTTTAACTTCAGCGGAGTAAATGAAAAATCATTAAATAAATCTACGGTTTTCTCATGATCTAACATCGAGCCAAAAATAGATTTAGTGTCATCAGCACTAATCTTCAATTGAAGTAAATGTTCAGTGTCGTAAACAGGATCAGAGGTAGTTTCCACATGAGCATTTTCATAATGGAATACTACAGAAATCCCAGAAACGTTTATTTTAACTTTACTTTTATCCAAGGATATCAAATCTTCAAACTCAAACTGATTAGGAACAAATTTAAAATGACCTACGATAAATTCATAAAATTTATTTAACCAGTATTCAAAATCTAGGTCTTGTGAAGAACTCAACATTGAAGCTATCAAATCAACTGTAGATTTGATTTGTTTACACGACTTAGTAGATTGCTCTTCAGAGCCTTTAGTTAATTTAGACTCACTAATTATCAAGTTAATTGCTGCTGTACCATCTTCACCTTTTGAAATGTAAATTCCGAGTAAGTCAGAAATATAATTAACAGTTCGTCCAATTGATTTAAATGCATCATCTTCTATTGATGATTTAAACCAAGTCAAGTAATCATCTAAGTGAACCCAGAAAATTGGGGATACTTTATCTTGCCGCTCATAAATAGCCTCTAAAAGAGAAGCTGCACCAGCGGTTCCAACTAGATCGTGGGAGAAGTTTCCATTTCCTACAGACCTAAGTAACGTGTCGCTGCTGAATGAATTAGATAAAGTAAATATTTCCTCTACTAAAGCAGGTACTTTATTTGGATGAACCAATTGCCACGATCTAAGGTCAGTGTTTAAGTTTTTGGTAATATACTGAGTTTCTTTATCGGTTATAATAGCAAGGGAACGTTTACTTCCCTCACCTTGTATATACCTTAATACCCTTCGGTTATTAGATGTTTCTTCATCACTACAAGCAGATAAAGTCTCTTTACTTAATAAGAAATCATAAATAACTAACCAATTACATTTATTCAACCCCTTTGAAATTTCGCCCTTCAATCCTGTTTGACTAACTTCTCTACAAAAAGAAGAGTTTTCATCCAAATTATTAGACTTCATGAAAGCAGAATGGAAAAGCTTCCCTGTACTATCTTGAATATGATTATTCATAGAAAATTGTGTTTTTCTAGCAACAGGATCTGAAGGTACTTTTCTAGATGAACAGAATTCCCAATTCATACCGTCGAACTCTCTTTCGATATACTTAGGTGGAACTGTCGCAATTTTATTATGAGAAAATAAAGGATCAAAATTATAAATTAAATCTATTTCACCATCTTCAACTTCATTGATATTACTTACTATTTTAATAGTGATATTAGAGTCTATCTTTGCAGAATCAAAACTTTCACATACAGTTTGATAAATTGAATCAAGTGCACCTCTATCACTACAACTAAATGCTAATGAAATAGACAGTTCTTCCTCATGGTTATCAGAAATCTTGAGAAGCTCATCATAAACAGCTAAGAGGTGTTGATATGAGAATAAGCCTATACATAAAATTTGAAGGTGGTGTCTTTCGTTTGGATAAGTTTCTAAAAACTTAAACGCTGTAGCATTAATTACTGATTTTATTTCCGCGTCACTTATAGCATTTTTCGAAGTACTTAACTTACCGAATTCAAAATATCCAGAGTTGGATTTTGTAGAAACTAAATCCACAAAACTGTTCTCTTTTGTTTTCTTTAAATAGAGACTTTTTCCATTATTTTCTAATAGTTCTTTAAATAATTTTGCTAGTACACCATCACTTTTATTAGCAATACTCAGTGTTTTTTCTTTATATTGCTTAGCTATGTTATTCAGCATCGAATTTCTTTTAAATTGTGCTAAAAGGCTGTATGGGGACCAAGGCAGGTAAACACTGTAGTTTGAGTTCTCTGTAATGTTAATAGTATGGGCGGAAATCACCTCATAAACTAATTCGTTAGATTTTTCCTTATTAATATTTAATGAGTTAATGCTATGCAGAAGAGCTGCTAAGGCTTGCTCTAACTTTGTAAAGTTTCCACAAAGGGGGTGTTGAAGTAATTCTTCAATAGAGTTAAACCATTCTGTTGTAAAGCTTTGATAAGCTCTGTGAATATAGTTGAATTCATCATTATCTAAGTACTTATGATTTTTCAGCTCTGATAATAAATCAAAAAACAAAGTAGATTCTTTATCCAGCTTTCTCACTACAGCACCTTTTTTAATACTGGTGCTCACAGCTAAGAACATATGAATATTATTAATTGTCGGTATATTTTCAGATCTTTTGATAAAAAGTGGATCTAAAGATAGTGCATGTCTATGAAAGAACCCTTTACGACTTGATACTTTTGCATAATCCAAGTATTTCGAAGACTCAAATCCAAAAGGATTAAAAACCCACTTTAATTCCCAACTGTCTATCGGTGTCTCATCTTCTTTTGAACGTCTAACAATACGAAAATGAAGCTCATTAGCTGCCTTACCATCACCAAATTTTCTATTTTTACGTTCAACAGATGATGCAAAATCCTCATTAAATGCCTTACCAAACTTTATCTTAAAGTTATCACCAAATTTAGACCAAAAAACCTCTAAATCTTTATATTCATTATTAAAGTAATTTAAGGCATACCAGTTTTTTCTTTCTAAGCTTTTTCTCGTTCTATCTTTTGCTAAGTTCAATTCAATAATGTCATCACCAATATCTTTTAATAGAAGAGATTTTGATAGCACAGCTAAGACACCTTCAACTAGGTCATTACACACATTTGCTTTTGAGTTAGTTATTTCCTTGAGCCAAGCTTTATCTAATTTGGAACTCTCTGATATATCCTTTGAATAAATAAAATAAAACTTTCGCAGTTCATTTATTTCGGGCTTTTGTGCTGGTTTATCAACGAAGCCTAACAGCTCAGTAAAGTCTTCTGACAGAGAAATATCATTGTCAGAAAAAAAGGATAATGTTTCTTCACCTAAATAGAATTTAGGTTTAACATTTTTTGCTTGGAGGACTGAACCGTATGGATATAAACAATCAAAGTTATTTTGTAGTTCATCTCTTTGCTTATTTTCTTCTCTTCTATCTCCCTGATAATAAGCTTCAAAATATTTATCTACAGTTTCACAAAATTCATTAAAGTCGGTTTCACTCTCCTTGATGCTATTTAAATTTTCTCTTATTTCATCAAGTTCAACTTCTTTATTTTTATGAATAGCTCTCCAAAATTCGATGTCTTTCAATAAAGTCTTTGTGACTATACTTCTAAAAATCCGCCTATATGAACTACCTGAAGTTTTTAAAGGGAGAAAATCACTCAGTCGATTGATACCACCAAGGTTTGTGCAACTTCTCCCCAAAGCATCATAAAACAGACCATCTTTTATAGTTGCTTTAATTACACCATCTATAAATGCATTTATTTTATCAATTTCAATAAATGGCCTATTGCTCCATTTTGAGTTTGTTAATTCCGAGACAAATCTGGCCAGCTCTTCAACATACTCATCTAAGAATGCTTGACCATCTTGTTGTTGGTACTTAGCTAATTCTACCCATTTTTTTAACTCTGTTTGCTCAAAAACAGTGCTCTGATCAATACCCGAAACTTGCTCAAGAGTTGGTTTTATTTCAGCAATAAACATTAAACAGAAAAAATTGCCTTCTCTATTTCTCTCATGTGCAAGATCTGCAAAGGTGTGCTTTTTAACATTAATATTTTGATAGTGCTCATGACCTTCCACAGCAATAATGAAGCCGTCTGGAGAACCGATTTCAACAATAGGAAAATCACCAGATTCGCTAATATTTAAGAGAATTTCTCGAACTAACCTAGTGTCAAATTCCTTTAAAATTAATCGTCCAGGAACTCCATTACCACTGCTTGAATTAACCCAATCGTTATATTCTTGTTTTACTATCTCGTAAAAATACTTTGCCAATGATCTCATACCGAGTCCTCCCTGTACGGATTAATTACGTAGCTACATGCATCAGATAAATGTCTTAACATTCCCATTTGATACAGTAAACTCGCTAAATTTTTTGAATTTCGATTTAAATCCCTTTGAATCAATTCACGCTCATTTTCAGGTGAAGTATCTACATAGATTGAATATTGGGTTATTAGTTGTTTAACAAAATTACTAAATTCCATTCGTTTCTCATTCCCAAGAATAGTAACAACAAGAGAATGGAGAAAATCTTCCGTTAAAACATATCTATAGCTACGAGTATTCTTTTTTGACAAAAAACCAATGTGTCTAAAACAAACATTAGAGTAATTTGAAATATGACTTGCTAAATAGGATTCAGCGTATGACAACTCTTCCTTAGATTTTTTTTGTATCTCTGTTTCTTCCTCTGAGTCTATAACGTCTTCGTACAAATGTATTATTTCATCGGCTCGAAGTGTCAAACTTCTTTTTAACTTATTCCGTTGTGCTGAGATACTCTGGATTGAGGACTTTCGTATACTGTTTGTAGCCTTAGAAAGCACCTCGACAAGGTAAGATGGCTTTTTCAATTCAGCAGGATTGGAGGATTTATGATATGTTTCACCTATAGATAGAACATAATTACCAATGTGATAGCCCACCATATCAATCATTACTTTAACTTTATCTAACCTTTCTAACTCCAGTGATAACACCTTTGAAAGATCATTCGCAAAATCTGTAAAAATAGGAAGTTTTTTGTAAGGTAAATAACCTAGGTCTTTACGGCTTTCCTCACGTAACTGAATCCTTTCTTCTTCACGAACTAGTAGGTTAGCTAATTTTGCGAAAGAGTTATCCTGCTTATCGAGCCATAGCTCAAAATACTTTTCTAGCTCTTCACAAACTTCATTTCCAGCTCTACAAAGCATTAAATACGCTAATTCACCACCCCGACAAAAGAACCTTCTATCTTCCGTTGATTTTCTATTATCGAAATCACACCAAATATAGTCGGATGAAATCGGATAAATAAATTTTGATGTCCATCTTTTATTTGATAAAGGATCAAAAGTTAATGAGCTTAAAATCTTGATAGCATTATAGAAGCTTTCAAAAGAAGAAAAGCTGTTTTTCAAGTGTTCTATATCCTCATCCTTAAATTGAAATAACTCTCCATTGATACCTCTAAGATACTCAAACTGACGCTCCCATCTGTCTTCGTCTGAAAGCTCTGAATGAATAAGTGTCTCTAATATTTCATTCTGATAAATCAATATTCTTAGTTTAAAAAACTGCCTATGCTTAAAATATAGAGTTTTATTTTCTGAAGAGAAAATTGAGCTTATTAATCCTGCGCGTTTAGCCTGAAGTTGGCTTTCAATAACGCATAATAATTCAAAGAAAATTATTGAAGGTGTTTGGTCTGTTCTGAACCTATGCCCCCACATGTTTTCAATAATTGGAATATGTTTGATTCCATATTTTTTCATCAATTCTGAAGAGTATGTGTGTAAACTATCCATGATTCACCTTTAGGGTTGAGGTTCTAAACTCTCCATCCTTTATTGTATATGTTTCAATTCTTTTTCCACTCAATTTACTTGTATTGCTAATTTGTGATGCTAATTTAGATCTAAAGATCAGTAATTTTTTGTAAAGCCTTGGATTAGTCGTGTTTGGAGGTGAGCCTTTAGATACTCTATATAAAAAGTCAAATAACTCGACTGTCAAAGAAAGCTTTAAAGATATATTTCTATCAATATCAAATACAATAACAGGTTCAATCCGTGATCCTGTCAACTCAAAATCACCTTTTACTTTAGTAATATAAATATCTCTATCTCTTAGTTCATCTCCATGAAAAATTGATATAGGAGTGATAGAGCCTTGGTCTTTTTCTGGTATATAAAGGCGGTCTTTACCTGTATTTTCAGAAATATATCTTCCATGAAATATTCTATTAAGTGCTAATACAATGAGGGAGATTAAATCAATATTATGACAGTTATCATTTTCTTGAAGTTCATCAAACACCAAACTTTTGAAGTATGAAAAACTCGCAAATTTTTGTAAGCTGAATGCCTTATCATCACCATTTTGATAACAATAAAGTTGTATTCGAGAACGCCTAACGATTGCTCCCCATAAGTCAGCATCAATATCTAAGTCAGTAGCTTTCTTGGAATTTAATAAATCATTAAAATCATCTAAAGGTATTTCAACTTTTCTTTCTAATTTTTTCTTAAGGTAATTATCCCAATGGTTGGTAGATAACTCCCCGAACATTAATTTATTGATTTCAGAGTAAGGCCTCGCATTATTCATTTTGTGTGGTCCAAGGTTCATTCCCCAATATCCGACTTCTATTGTTGATTCATACTCAAACTCTTCAAAAGAATTAACTCTACGTACTCGATTACAATTAAAAATAGGATAATTAGTATCTTTCTTCGTTGCTTTTAAATGTTTGGCTTTAGGAGTAGACGCCAAAATTGTATTGGTTGCTAAATTTAGTAGCTCTCGAATTGTAAAATGCTCATTATTCAATTGAAGTAACAAAATGATATTACTAAGATTTTCCTGGATATTGCCGTTTGTTTTTAGAAGGCTATATTTGTTGTAAATAGGACATGATTTATTAGATTGCCCTTCGCATGAATTACAACCTTCCCAGCCAGAATGGTTAATAATTTCATCCAAAATTAGAGAAAAGTTTTCCTTTGCATTGAGCTTAGATAAATTAATAAGCTTGATCAGCTCTTGTTGCTCACAATTACTAAATCCAAGATTGATTTTATCTTCAATGATTTCTTTTAGCTGAGTTGCTTTTTTTTCAGATTCTTCATTTTGTGAGGCTAAGATGAAATTGTCTATCTCCTCGACTAAAATCCCATCATTAACAGCAATTAGTATGGGTTTATTTGAAGCACCATTTACTAATACATCTAATAGCTCTTGAATTACTAACGACTTCTCATTTTGTAATTCTGAGAAATCCTTAACTATTGTTCTTTCCGAAGAACAAAAATAGCTTTTAGCATTCCATTTATCCTCATCGAAGGAATCACCATCTATCTGTTTGACAATATCTCTGCATAGTTTTGTTTTTCCATCACCTGCGGTGCCTGTAAGTATAATAACTCCATGAGCATCTTCAGATTCAAATTGTTGGGTAATTTGTTTTTGCCATTCAAATTGTATATTTAATGGCTCATCAAGTCCTAAGCTTTCCGCAACTTTTCTAACGTATTCATCTTGAATTTGATTCTTTCCCTGACAATATCCCTCTAAATATTTGACCCAATTATTTTGCTTCCAAGTCATAATCATTCCTTTACCGTTCAAATAGCTATTGCGAAAATAAAAATTCTATATATAAATCATTCAAACACTATATTAAATAGCTTTCAACTTTAAAAGCAGAAAAAGTTGTTTTTCAACAAAGAATTACACATAAACCACGTTTATTTATAAGTGAGTACTTTCTGTTTAAATATACAGTGAAAATTCCTTTATCCTGAGAGAGAAACGCTATACTATTGCCTCTGGACAATTTCTCCAGAGGTAACAACAGGAATGAAAGCTAAATTTACCGGTCACGATACTTTTCCCCTTCGATATGGTTGGCTCTTTAAAGCTGTTAACCATTTGAATTCAGGTGGTAAATTACAGACGAGCAAGGAAGAAGAAACTCAACAAGCAATAATTAAACTTGGTGTGGGTAAAAATATGGTCAATGCTATTAGGTATTGGGCAGAGTCTGCTGAGTTGCTTTCAAGTAAAAGAACTCAATCAAATATTGATTATTTCATTTCTGAAAACGGTGATTACTTATTTAATGCAGTTACAGGAAAAGATCCCTATCTAGAGCAAATAGGTTCAGTGTGGCTTATTCATTTCTGGCTAAACTTTAATTTTCAACACCTTAGCGCTTACCGCTACTTTTTTAATTTTTCTCATGTGCAGCATTTTGAAAAATCGAAACTTCTTTCAGACTGTTTAAGTGACGCTAAAAAATTAGTTACTAATGATATAGGTAATGAGAGTACTCTTAAAAAAGATATAGACTGTTTTTTAAATACTTATAGTAAAAAATTTAAAAGTGATGCTGTTAAGAAAAAGCTAACAATAGATGAAGAGCATTTTACCTCACCTTTAACTGAACTTAATTTAGTCACCGATAATGGTGGAGGTTTTTATGTGAGCGATTTAGCTGAGCGGCCTGAACTTCCTATTGAAGTTTTTATTTATGGGCTAATTAAGTTTGCTCACAACGAAACTAAAGATTCAAAGATTAACAGTATTGATTTCGATTCATTATTAACGAAACCTTGCTCGCCTGGAAGAATATTTAGGCTTTCAGAAAGCGGTTTAGGACAAAAATTGGATGAAGCACAAGAGTACTCTAAAGATGGAGTGTCTTGGTTTGATTCACTGGGGCTACGTCAGGTAAAAATAAATAATGAGTATATGAGTAATCCTTTAGCTGTGCTTAACAAATTCTATGGAGCTACTTCATAATGACGAACTCATTAATTAGTATAAATCAGCGCTATAAAAGTTCAACTAGAATTGATAGTCAACTAGATGATTTCAAACCGTTTTTAAATGATTTTATATTACATGGTACAGCGGTAAATGTATTAGATACAATTAGCCGTGATTTTGCAGGTAGTGAACAAAGAGCCTATACGCTAACGGGACCATACGGTTCAGGTAAGTCAACAATTGCATTGTTTTTAGCTAGCCTACTTTCTATAAATAAAGCAGAACGTACATATGCAACAACTAAACTTGATAAGGTTGAAGGCGTTTTTGATGATTTTCCTCATCGTTTTAGTGTTAAAAAGGGTTGGCAGGTAATTAAGCATGTTTGCGGTCTTGAAGCACCAGCGAACTCTATTTTAAAAAGTGTATATAGAGCTTTTCAAGTTAATTTTAGTGTCGAAGAAGTTAATTCTTTTGATGATGATAAATGTTTAGTTGAAATTAAGCGTACGTTAGGAACTCCTTCAAAAAAAATTGATGGCACGCTTATTTTTATTGATGAGATGGGTAAAGCACTTGATTACCAATCAAGGAATAATAAAGATTTACATTTTTTCCAATCACTTGCTGATATTGCGCAACAAGCTAAAAACTCGGTTGTACTTGTAGGTTTTTTACATCAATCATTTTCAGATTATGCAAAAAATAAAGACGCTAAAGCTCAAAAAGAATGGGCAAAAGTTCAAGGACGCTATAGAGATTTAAGCTTTAACCCCTCAATTGATGAGTCACTTGTATTAGTGGGAGATTCAATTACAAAAACACCTGAAATCATTCATGTTTTAGAAATAGAGCATAAAAATCTAATTAGTAATGTATTAGCATGCTTTGAACATAAAAACATCAATAAAAAAGCATTATTAAAAACACTCCCACTTGATCCAATTGTAAGTTTGTTGCTTGGGCCCATTTCTAGAAGACGTTTCTCGCAAAATGAACGAAGCTTATTCGGCTTTTTAGCCTCCCATGAAAAATTAGGGTTTAGAGAATTTTTATCGACTAATTACGATTCTGGGATTGAATCAACTGATCTATATCGTCCTGAGTTACTGTGGGATTATCTACATTACAATTTACATCATCTCATTGTTACTTCTCATGACAGTAAAGCTTGGTTGGAGGGGTGTGATGCTATTTATCGAGCGGAGCAAAAAGGTACAGAGCTACACGTATCAATAACAAAAGTTATTGCGCTGTTAACTATATTTGGTTTTCAACATCATTTACATGCGAAAAAAGAATTTATAACTTCTTACTTTTCAGCTCAGGGTGTTAGTAAAGCAAAAACTTCTCAAGCCATTAAAGATTTAGAATCTTGGACGATAATTATTTATCGTCAAAATCATAATGCTTTGTTTGTATTTCAGGGCAGTGATATTGATATTCACAACATGGTGTTAGAACGTATTGAGTCAGTTAGCCAAGGGGTTGATTGGACAAAAGTTTGTGATATTCCACAAAATATTTTAGCAACTGCACATTATCATAGAACTGGCTCCATGCGTTGGGCAAATACAAAACTAATAAATAAAATTGAGCCTGGTTTTATTAGTTCGTTAAAGAAAGAGCCTTTGAAAGGCGCTTCATTTCTTAGTTTTCTTCTCCCTGCTTCCATTGAGGTGGCAAAGGAGTTAGCTGATGCAATGCCAAAGCTGCCTTTTGCAGCTATTGGTAATGCTAGCTCTTTACAAAGATTAAAAGAGGCTGCAATTGAATTAATTGCGTTAAACCAAATAGCAAAAGAAGAAGATAAAATTGAACATGATCTAATTGCAACCAAAGAGCTTGATAGTCGAATTTCATTAGCATCTCAACATGTTGAAAAAGAGTTATCGTCAGTTTTTCAAAACTCTACCTGGCAGTATCAAGGTGAGGAAATAGCTGGACGTTCTCTTTCTCAAGTAGCTTCAGTTATTGCTGATAATGTATTCAGTGACGCGCCTAAAGCTATTAATGAGCTGGTTAATAGATCTAAGCCATCAGGTAGTGCTAATGCGGCTATTAAAAAACTACTTATTCGAATGGTTGATTATGCTGATGAAAGAGATTTAGGTTTTGAATCAGATGGTTTTCCTCCTGAAAAAGGCTTGTATCTTTCATGTATAGTTAAGAAAGGGCTACATAAATTTGACCCTGAAAATGAGCAAGCTGATTTTTACATGCCAAACGAAGATAATGCTGATATGGCATTATTATTTAGTAATGCGTTTAATTACTTACAAGAAAATAAAAATAGTATTGTTTACTTATCTGAGATTTATTCATTATGGAGTAAAGAGCCTTTTGGTGTAGCAAAAGGTATACTGCCAATTTGGTGTCTAGCGTTTTTAATGGCGAACACTGAGCACTTAGCTTTTTACGATAAAGACGTTAATAATAACGATATATTTATTTCGCAACCTGATGAAGAATTTGCAATAAAACTAATAAAAGAACCACAAAGCATTGGTATTAAGTTTGTTGCAATGGATGGTATAAAATTGAACCACCTTGCTTCTCTAGCAAGTGCCATAAACAGTGGTTCAGTAAAGCCTTCAACACTGAAGTTAGCTCAAGAATATGTTCAATTCGTTAGTGAATTGACTCCTTGGACGAAAAAAACGAATAACCTTTCAAAGCTTGCTCGCGGTTTTAGAGATCTTACCTTGTTAGCATCAGACCCTACACAGTACTTAATGGACGACATTCCTAAGCTGTTCAATAAACATAAAGTTAATATTGAAACAGACAAAATTTCTGAAGTAATTAATGAATTGCGTTCTGCACATTCGGACATGGTTAATGCTTATAGGGCACGTATATCATCATTTTTTAAGTTGGGTCCTAAGTTACTTACTCGATGTAAAAATGTTGCTAAATACACATCTGATTATAAACTTGAAACATTCGCTTTACGCTTAGCGGAGTTTGCAAGTAACGAAAAGTGGGTTTCAAGTATTATATCCCTTTTATCAGGTGTAGCTGAACGAAATTGGAATGATATGGCGCTTGAAAAGGCTAATTCTGAATTAGTTCAGATGATAGATAAGTTTAAAACAGCTTCTCACTATGCTGTATTAGGTGACTTATCTATGAATAAAGTAGATAGTGAATTTAAACAAGAAATGAGTTCCGTAAAATCAACACTTAAAACAATAGATTCTGCTAAGCAACGAGCTATTCTATTAAGAGTTCTTGAGTCACTAGAAACAGAGGAAATTTAGGTGGATTCTACAAAAAAGACATTACATGTACTCGGCCTTTCTGGCGGTAAAGATAGCGCTGCACTTGCTATGTACATGAGAAAAAATTATCCCGACCTAGATATACATTACTACTTTACTGATACAGGTAAAGAGTTACCTGAAGTTATAGATTTTGTTAATAGGTTGGAAGGTTATGTAGGAACTATAATTGATCCTTATGAAGAAGTTTATACATCTAACAGGGAAAAGAAAGATTTTGATTTCCATTTAAAAAAGCATAAAAATTATCTCCCGTCCCCCCAAGCACGATGGTGCACTATTCAGATGAAATTAGTGCCATACGAGTTGTGGGTAAATAAGAAAATGAAAGACGAAGGATATGAAGAAGTTGTTTCGTATGTAGGAATTAGAGCTGATGAACCTGAACGAACAGGTTTTATGACTAACTCTATCTCTGAGAACTATATGAAAATTAAAATGCCTTTTAGGGAAGATGGTATTGACCGTAATGGTGTTTTTGACATTCTCAGAAAAGCTGACTTATTTTCCGATCACCCAGATGTAATTTCGTACCGTGAACTTAAAGAACGCAGTGAAAGTGAAATAACTGCGCACTTTAGTGCTTTAGTGGAAAAGAAGCATAGGGATCCTGAGTATAAAGGGAATGTTGACGCTAATACTTTACAAAAAATTGTTGAAGCCATGGATGATGGTAAGCCTGGCTATTACGGTTGGCGGTCTAGAAGTGGTTGTACATTTTGTTTTTATCAACAAAAAATTGAATGGTTAAGATTAAAAGAAATATATCCTGAGGCTTTTGAAGAAGCTAAAAAATATGAAAAAGCTGCTGAAGATGAACGAGAAGATGGTACTTTTTATTGGTTAGGCAAAAACACCCCTCTTTCAACTTTAGAGTCTGACGCAAGAAAAGATCAAATAGAAACGAATCATAAAAAGAAGTTTGAACGTTTCTTAAAGAAGAAAAATAAGAGACGCAACGCGCTTCAAATTGCTGTTAAAGAAATTGATACTGATTATATGGATGATATATACGATGAAGCTGAAGGCGGGGGAGCTTGCGTAACCTGCTATAAGTAGCTAAGAATTCCCTCATTACAAAAACAGAAAAAAAGAAAAATAGATCTACGATGAGATTAAGAAAAAGCTTTAATCTCATCGGCTAGTTTGTCCATAGAATCATAATTAATGTCTAATGGAAAACTTATTCTAAAAGTTTTATCTGCTATTTCTCTTGTTAATCCGATGGCACTAAGCACATGTGATGGCTCTATTTCTTTTGATGAGCAAGCCGAGCCTTGTGCTAAACATAATAGGGTTTCATTTTTTCTAACTAATGTCTCCGTATCTGTTTCTGGTAGTGTTATCGATAAACAATTTGCCAATGCATCGGCACCATTGACATTAAATATTACGTTTTCATCTTTAAGCTTGTTTAAAAAGTACTGTTTAACATTTTTAGATTTAAAGTTGGAATAATATATTCCAAAAAATTTAATAGCTGCACCAAAGCCTAAAATTAGTGGTGCTGCAACAGTACCGCCTCGTAAGCCATCTTCTTGCCCTGCTCCGTGTATCACTGGCATTAAATGTTTTTTACGTAAATCACGAATATAGATTGCGCCTATACCTTTCGGTCCACCAATTTTGTGAGCAGAAAATGACATCGCATCTACATTAAGATCATCTACATCAACATCTACTTTTTCAAAACTTTGAGCGGCATCACTATGAAATAATATCCCAGCATCAAAACAGACTTTTCCTATTTCATCGATAGGATTAATAGTTCCTAATTCATTATTTACATGCATTACTGAAACAAACGCTGTATCTGGTCTGATTGCATTTCTGACTGCATCAGTCTCAATTATTCCATCTTTATTTGGTTTTACGTAGGTAACTTCATAACCAATGGATTTAAAATAATCACATATGGCAAATGTACATTTATGTTCAACCTGAGTAGTTACAATATGCTTTTTATCTTCTGATACTTCTTTACCTAAAAGCAGACTTTTAAAAGCAATATTATTCGATTCTGTTGCACCACTGGTAAAAATAATTTCACTTGGGTATGAACCTATTTGATCTGCTAGCTGTTCGCGAACTTTATTGATTTCACAAGAAACTTCCTCCCCTAGAAAATGGCTAGAAGCTGAATTAGCATAAAGAGTTTCAAAGGCATCTGTTAGGGCTGTTTTTACTTCAGGTAAGAGCGGATAGGAAGCTGCTGTATCTAGATAAATCATAATATTTTAAAACTCAAACTTTAGTTGATCTTTATTTTCTTCACATATGATATCAGTTTCCTCCTGAATATCCTCGTCATCATATGCACCTCGACTCATACTATCAAGTTTATCTAGCAAAGATTTAAAATCTTGGATTGTATCTATATAAGTTGAATTAAAAATTAACGGACAAAGTGTTTTAAGCCTTTCATATTCATATAAACAGTCTTCTGGTTCAGAACCTTCTAGAGTATACATCATGCCCGGACACATATCCCCATAGTACCGAGTGTTTAGGTTGTTCATAATTATTTCAGTAAGCTCATTTATGGCTTGCGTGTTAAAAATAGAGTTGCGATTATTAATAATTTTTTTATTGTATATTCCCATGAACATTTCAGGATTGATAAATGACAGCAATTTAGCTGCAAATAATGAATTCTTTGGGCTTTGAGATAAAACAGTGCTTTCCAATATAGAGGAAATTTCAGAATGCTCATCCTCATCATTACCTACCGAACGATAATGAGAAAAGGTAAGGGAATCAAATATTGTAGAAAAATACCCTTCAGGCTTTATGCCCACTGTATCAATCGAGAGTAAGCCTTGTACAAGTATTTTTTGCTCTTCTTCATTTAAACTCTCTATTACATCATTCAAGTGAATATCTAACTCTATTCCAAACTGTAGTATTTCAGCAGTTAATTTTGGAGATGATAATACGATACATTTATCAAACAGCTCTATATATCGAGCTTCATCAACTGCAAATGTTTTATTCTGCCTAATGGAGCTAATAACGAAAGTGCATAAATCCGCATCATTTGATTGAATACATTCTAAGCAGAGTTCACAAAACTCTTCTGATAACATACAAAACCATCTTATTGCAGAGCTTCCTACATAAGTTCTGAACGATTTAGAAAGCGTTTCTTCGATATTGTGAGATGCTTTTTCATCTAATTTTAAGTTATGGATAGCCGTTATAAAGTCTCTTTCCATTTCATCGTAAAAAACGATTTCCGATACAGATTTGTCGTTAACTATTCTGGCTAATATTCCCGAATCATACAACCTATTAAATTCGTTACCCGACACGAGATTTAATTCCAAGATAAAATCTGCATTAACTGATGCAGAATTTAATTCAATCATTCTTGCGGTGATTCTTTTTAAGATGGAGAAAACTATTTCATCGGAGAATATACAACACCTTTTAGCCTTATCTTTAATTTTAAGACGCAATAATTCTGCTATATCAATATCTGATACTTGAACATTACCGGAATAGTACTGCATTGCTAATCTAAGGGAATATGGGTGTGCAAAGTCTGAACTATTGGAGAGCCTCTGAACTTTATATTCTTTTGAGTATTTGTTAAATGCTAATAAACGTTCATCTTCACTGAATCCTTTAAGTTGAATTATAGGAGCATCTCCAAACTCAACATTTGATTCTACATCTATTCTTTCCAGTAAATCTCTGGTCATACCTAGTTGCTTAGAAAAGTAAGGAGCATTATTTTTATCGCTTAAAACCCTCTTTATAGAAGACCATGTACAACTAATTACAAAGCTTAGTGATAAGTTTTGTAATTTTGAGGCGTCAGTATTAATTGAAGAAATTAAACTCGAATTTACCTCATTTAATCCATCGATAAAAATTACTAGTTTTTGTTTTTCAGTTATAGACTTTAAATTATCCCTAATAAAAGTAATCGGCGACTCTACAGCGGCTCCTTCCCAGCTAAAGTCAGATGCGATACTGTTTACGAGATTATCGTCTAAACCTATAGCAGGGAAAAATAAGCATGGCATACCTTCAGATAAAAATGAAGAAGCCATATGACACAGAAAATTAGTTTTTCCTATTTGCGGGGCGGCTGTAACTAACGTTACTTTATTATTCGTCTCAATAAGTTTTTTTAACTGCTGCTCTTCTTTTTCTCTTGAAACATATAATTTAGGAATATATTTTTCCCAAGATTGAATTGATTCATTGTAGAGGATTTGCATTCTTTCTTTTACTTGAAGCTCAGAGAACTGAAGTAAGTTTTCATTGCTTAAATGCAGAAGCTGAAGCAATGCATCGTTTTTTAATTTTAACCCATCAACAATGCCATTAAAGTTAAAATTAATACTTCTTGTTTTTATATCTTCACTAGATACATCATCTCCTGTAAATGTACAGTATATTTTCGAATTTTTACCATTCGTAACCACAACAAAGGGGGCCATTCCTCCAGAATCTAATAAGCGACCGTAAGAGATAGCTTGCTTGTAGGACTTGTCATTTAGTGGCACTTTCGGACTTTTTACTTCTATAACAAACAGGTTCCTACCATCTGACGATTTTACTAGTACATCAATTCTTGGTCTTGCAGTTTCAGGGGCTTGTTTAAAGGAATTAGAGTTCTCAATTCTAAAAGCATTTCTACCTAATTGAATATCAAAAGTTGTTTCGATATGGGTTTCTTGGTCAGTAAATCCATGGCTTTTCAGCCAAGGAATAACTACCTTACTTCTAACTTCTTCTTCGTTATTTATCAATTTATTGGGCCTAAGTGTTGTCATAATCATTAAAGCACTTAATTTTAAGTTGTTTAATGTCGTGATAGAGAATAACAAAGTAAAAATTTTATACTAACTATCTAAAATATATCACATATTAACGAATAAATAGTAGCTATGGTCCATACTTCAAAAGTAAAAAATAATAGGGGCAGTTCTGATGTTATTACCAGTTACTCTAATACTAGTTTGTATTCTTGGCTTTTTAGCACAGTCCACGGGGCTGTGTATGGTGATAGGGGTCAAGGAATGAAAACGATTGAAGCTGAAATTAATTACTTGTCAGAGCAGTACTTCTACAATATAAAATACTTAATATAAAGACTAAGTCATAATATTTTCACATTAAAAATAAATTTCTAATTACTAGTTGTAAACTGAATCTTTTATTTTTACCCACCGAAATAATTACGGTTCTTTTTTTCGGTGGAATTTAAACCAGGTATGCTTGGATATGGGGGCTATTTGAAATAGTAATATTCATTAATATATAGCTTAAAGTAAAAAGCTACCCCTTACATAAACCTCAATACTCGGATCATTTCGAACGAAGTTCGGCCTACTAATACTCCCATTTCAGGCTCTAAGAATGCCTATCAAGCAATATTTGCCATTAAACCAGAGCATCAACACACCGATAAGAGGGCAATAACACCCGCTACAGACGAAAAAACCCTTCAACGGTTATTTTAAATTATCATTATGTTAATATATTCAAAACCTTACATGAATAGTTAACTGGCACAACTATTGATATATGTCTGTACGTATTAATTATTAAGGAGCAACAATGGCTTTATTACACTTTGCCAATATGGAAGAGCACAGACCAGAAGTATTGATGCAAAAAACCTTTAGTGGGCTAGAAGACTTCCACAAGTTTTTAGAGAATACTAAGCGTTACTTGGAAAGTGAAAAATCTGTCAAGCGCCTCCGTTGGGAGTTGGTTGAAGATATATCTAGATCAAAAGAAACTTCGCAAGGAATTTGGGTTCAGCTTATCGAAGCTGAAAGTTCATCAGATGACGTAACGTTTAAACACTTTCTAGATGAAAATAATAAAGAGGTGTACGAAGCAAACAATGCTAATTGGAAATATGTTGCTTCACCAGCCACAGACTGCCCTACCTGCAAACAAAAGAATAAAAAGCCCAAGTTGGCTTACCAAACAAAAGAACATGCTGAAGAAGTTGCCTCTCAATCAAAAACTCAATTAGGCATATATGAGTGTGAGAATGGCCATGGTTGGCATTTAACAAAACAATTCAGGGATGGCCAAATTTCTTTTGCAAAAGAAAATAAATTAGTCGTACTTGATAGAAACATCAATAATGAGCAGCTATTGCTAGATAGGATCCCTGATGAAGAGTATCTAGTGCTTCGCCCAAATACTTATACATTGAAATGCCAATTAAACGCGATCAAGGAACTGCAAGATTCTCCAAACAGTACACATCGTCCTTTACTCAGACTATTTGAATCTAGTGACCACGCAAAATGGGCAAGGTTAACAAAACCAAGAAGTAACCCGTTTTACGATATGCAACTTACCCACTATGAACACAACGGGCTAGTTGCAGAATGGCATGTTCTTACCGATATTTCTCGACCCGGTACACAAGAACAGCGCGATTTTGTTGAGATTGCCTTAAATACACCAGACTTTGCATTTTTAGAAGGTCCTCCTGGCTCTGGTAAAACAACAGCAATATTAGAACTAATTATACAGCTAGCATTACGTGGCAAACGTATATTGCTTTGTGCATCAACACATGTTGCTGTCGATAATGTGTTAGAGAGGATATTAGAAGAAGATAATGAGATTAAAGACCTTATCATTGCACTACGTATGGGCGATAAATCCAATATCTCTGAAAAAGTAAAACCTAATCAACTTGAAGAGTTTTTACAGACTGAGCGTAATCGGCTGTTGGCATCATTGAACAAACAAAGTAATTTATCAGAAGCTCAGGCATTGCTATTAGAGCAGCTTCGCAGTAGAAAAAATAACACAATACAAAGAATGGTTCTTGAATCTGCAAACTTAATTTGCGGAACAACGATTGGCATACTTCAACACCCTGATATCAAGTCAAGAGGGGAAGCAAACCCACAATTTGATTATATGATTATTGATGAGGCCTCTAAAACAACCTTCCAAGAGTTTTTAGTGCCTGCTTTATTAGCCAAGCGGTGGGTATTGGTCGGTGATCAAAAACAACTATCACCTTACGTAGATGATGAGTCCACTGCTATAAATATAGAACCTTGCCTACCTGAACAGTATAAACGCAATGCATGTATTGACGTTTTTCAGGCATCCTCATATTTACCTTCGAGTAAGCGAATAAATTCGCTGATTTTAACTAAAAATCAACAAGAGGTAGAGTTTTATCAAGCACAGGCTGAACAATCAGGGGTTTTACTTGCGTCGCCAAGACACAATATAGATCACCTCCCCTACGCTTCCATCGTCACGGCAGATGAACTTTTTGTTGGAAACAACGAAAAACAACTACCCTATGATTTTTCCCGTATAAGAGGAAGCTTAGATACTACTCATATTCAAACCCAATATCGTAATAACGCATTTTTAGCCGCCGATAAAAAAAGAACAAACAACGCAAAATGGGAAGATGAAATCGCTTGGCGCTTATCAAGACTGTACGAGCAACGACACAATAATGTTGCTAACGATGAAACGAAAAAAAATACGGCCGTAAAACTGCAAGAGCAAATTAAAGCATTATTGCCACATAATAGTAATTCAGGAAGCAATTCTGCTTTAGAAAATATAAACCGAGTTCGCCGTGTTGCTCTCCCTTCGGTTTTAGAGTCACTTCAATCTGGGTTTGAACGTAAGACAAGGCAACGTCAAGGCACTGCCCTGTCAGATGGTTTACCTGAAATTGTTTTCCAACAGCGAGCAGTGACACTAAGTTATCAGCACAGAATGCATCCAGATATTGCTGAGTTTTCAGCTCGGGTTATATATAACGGTAAAGCATTAAAGTCCCCGGACTTTATGGAAGAAAAGAGACATTGGGACTATAGGCCTGAACGCAGCAGATCAATTTGGCTGGACGTAAGAGGAAAAGTCAATTCAAAGACCAATAGCAATAAGATTGAAGCTGATCAGGTGTTAAATGAGTTACAGGCATTTGATCGTTGGGCAAAAGCGAATCCTAAAGAAGATGGAAAACCATGGGAAGTTGCAGTATTAAGTTTCTACCGTGGTCAAGAACGTGAGCTTAAATTCAAAATACGAAGCTGGACTGGGAATAGACAAGCTCACAGGCACTTTAAACGTGGGGATAAAAAAACTCCATACCTTGACATACAACTATGTACTGTCGATAGGTTTCAAGGTCATGAAGCTGACTTAGTACTATTGAGCTTTATGAATAATTACCCTACTAGCTTTCTAGAAAGTCCTAATCGGCTCAATGTTGCTATTACAAGGGCACGATATGGCTTAGTTGTATTTGGAAACAGAAACCCAATGGCAAGAGCCTCTGGAGTTTTAGCTACTTTCGCTCAAGATTCTGCTTGGTCAAAAACAATTTAGGGATGAATATGAAAAAAATAATGACAAACGACCTTATTCTTAAGCGTCAGCTACAACTTCAAACATGGCGTGTGCCGGGCCAAATAGCCTACGCCACAGAGCGAACAGAGATAACTTTAGTTCTAGCATGTATATCTTCAGGTGAATGCACAACGAAACAAATTGCAAGTCACTTATTATTTGATGACAAGGCTAGACTTAATGTCGCAGAGAATTTATTAAAGAGAGCTGAAGCCTTAGGCTTAACTGAGTCCAATCGCGGTAAATATGAACTAACAGAAAAAGGCTTTAAAGCGCTAAAAGATAAAAAAGCGTTCATCCCTGAGAAGGGAGTATTTCAACTTACTTATTGTAACGATTCTCTATTGCCCTCTTTTATCGTTGAAGTAAAACGTTTCAATGAACCTTCTGCCACAGAAGAAGCCATGCATCGTTCAAAAGATACCACTAAAAAGCGATTAAGCAATATTCATAAATTTCCAGATTGGATCCTTAAGGAAACAAAAGGTACAGAAATAACTCCAAGCCTTAAAGGTGAAAATTTCATTATTGAAGCGTTAGAACGAAAAGGTGAATATGTTGAATTGCCATTACAATTATATCTTGAATGGAACGTTTCAAAACAAACGTTAAAACTGCTTGAAGGTAAGAAGGTTATTAATCAATTTCCTGCGCCGGAGGTTAGTCTCAAAGACGTATGGCTCAAGTTACTCGATCAAAATGGCTGGTATGATGAATGGAACCAGCAGACTAGTGAACTCGAAGAATTTTTCGATGAAATTGAAGAATCGTCACGCCAATCTATGCGTGCAGATATATTATTTGAAAAACCAAATATTGAAGGTTTTGGGCTTTTCAACAACGTTGAGACAAGAGGGATAAAACTCAGACCAAAAACTGATGTATGTGCGCAGCAATGGGCTTGTTGGCGATTGTTAAATTTTGTTACTGACTATGCAACTCAGAATAAATTTAGCGACTGGTGTCAAAAGGCTAGAACACCGTTTAATGACTTTCCTATTGTGCTTCCTAATCGAGAAGAGTTAGAGGCACAGCTGGGGCAAGATGCAGAGGCCAGAAATAAAACATCTTGGCATCTAATTACTGCATCAGATTGGAACTTATAGGAGAGTATGATGGAACAAATATTTACAAAAGAATTCAAAAAAACAATCGACTTAACTGGTATTGAACTACCACCAACATGGGCTGTTACTAAGCAAAATGACATAAAACACAGTTCAGAATCACAAAATGGTTTTTTCTTATCTGGTCCCAAACGGCTACTAGCCAATTACTTGATTGATTTAATAGATAATGCTCAAAATAGCGTTGTATTAAGCAGTTTTCTTCTTGCAGATAAAGCGCTAGAGGATGCTATTTATCAAGCATCTTTTCGCGGGGTTAGAGTTTACATCATGCTAGCTTGTGAGACTCGATTAGAGGGAGATACACCCGACGATGATTTTGGCAAGATGTGCCTTGAACAACATTTAAAAATGCTTAAACGATTAGGTGGTCATGTGATGTTTCGTACAGCATCTCATTTTCATTCGAAAGTTGTTTTAGTCGATGCGTTAAAAGATGACGACGAAAGTAACCCCAAAGGTGTTTTACTGACAGCAAACCTAACTACAGAAGCTCTTGAACGTAATGAAGAGTTAGCTGTAGTGCTAACCACCACGGAAATAATAGAGATAACTCGCTTATTAAAATGGGCGATGTTCGAATATGCTGAGCATGAGCTATTGGATACCAAGGACTTTTCAGCTATTAAGCCTCTCAATACCGTTGAATTCCCAAAAGAGTTAAAAGCAATTCTAAATACGTCAAGTATGAGTAACAGTATTCAAGATAGTGCATTAAAAATCATTAATAATGCGACAAGTGAACTGGTAGTTTCAAGCTTTGGATGGCAAGAAGATCATAAAGTAATAGATGCAATTTGTGCTACGGCCAGGAAAGGGGTTCGCGTAATTATTCTTGCACGTATTCGACCTAGTTCAATGGCTTCATTGTTAAAGCTGGCTAATGCTGGAGCTCAGGTATTTGGTTATAAATGGCTACATGCAAAAGCTATTTGGAATGATAAAAATGAAAGTATGATGATGTCTGCCAATTTACAAAAGTACGGATTAGATCAAGGCTTTGAAATAGGTTTACTCATACAGGGCAAAAGAGCTGAACAATTAAAATCCTGCTTGGATAGTTTATACGTTAATACGACAAAATCGGTGAAGCTATTAAAACTAAAGTCTACTCTTATTGACCATTTAGGTGAGATTGAATGTTGGGAGAACAACACATTACGCAAAGTTAAGATAGGCCAACAGAATTGTAGCTCTTTAGGTGAAATCACTGCGGACTGCGTAAGCAGCTTAGACAAAGAAGCCGCTATACCGAAATCAACTTGGAAAACTAATCCAGTCCATCACATGGAGTATGTTTGGACAGTTAAGGCACCTAGGTTACCAAGTAATGCCAAAGAAATCTTTTGGGAAGAAAAAGTCGAAATTAAGCACAAGGCTATGGCAATTCACTCAAATAATGTTAGCAATAAAGATAAAAATGAAACTAAGCCAAAGCCAAAATTTCAAACAATTAACCGCTCTTATGTACCTAAGGTTTATCGTCATAAAGGGCGTGTAATGATTGCAATAAGCCAGAGCAACGATTTACCTAAAGCTATAGCACTGAGGGATAGAGACTTTTCAGACGCGACTGTTGTACTAAATAACCAAGGATAAGCAATGAAAAATAAGCATGTATTATTATGTTGGCGATCAGAACGTGCAGGCAATGCAGTACTTGAAAAGACTGTTACTAAGCTAGAAAAAAAACTCAATACGAATCTTAGCGAAATCATCTTATTGGTACAAAATGACTTGCCATCTAATTTGGAACCTAAAATAGCAGATAAAACCCATTCTGTTACATTATATTTAGAGGATCCAACCAAGCATCATGATATTTATGAGCAAGTAGTGAACAAGGTATTACCTTTAGTTAATGATTGTACACACTTGCATATAAACGTGTCTCCAGGCACACCAGCGATGCATACTGTCTGGCTAATATTACATGCTGGTGGTCGGTTCCCTGCGAATACCTCTCTTTGGTCTTCGCAGTTTAACCCAAGGACTAGCAGAACAAGTCTGCGTGAAGTTGAGTTTCCGATAACTACTTATTTGTCAGAGATTAGAGAGCAACGTAAAGGGACATCAAAAATAGCCGTGTATGAGATAGAAGCTAAGTCTCATGCCAGGGCTGAAAGCCTTGAACAGTTAAAGCGATTTGCATCTTTGCCTAATATCCCATTACTAGTTTTAGGTGAGCGTGGCACTGGAAAAACGAGAACTATTGAAACGATTGTAAAGAGCATTAAACAACGTGAAGTGATTACAATGGCATGCGGAGGTCTTGATTCGACTGTAGCGGAAAGCTTATTGTTCGGTCACAAAAAGGGAGCGTTTACCGGGGCTGATGGTGACAGAGATGGCCTTTTGAAAGTAGCTAACGGTAATACTTTATTTTTAGATGAAATTCAGGACTTGCCGCAATCAGTACAACGAAAATTAGTAAGGGTTCTTCAAGATAAACGTCATCGATACCGCCCTGTTGGTGCCGATCTAGAGGAAACAAGTGATTTTGAATTGGTGTGTGCTTCCAATCAGCCTCTTTCAAAACTACAAGAAGTTCTAGATCCAGATTTTTATGATCGAATATCAATGCTAAAAACAACAATACCGCCATTGCGTGAATGCCGAGAAGATATTCATGTTGATTGGCAAAACGTTTGGGATGAGGTAAGCAGTGATGAGATGTACCCAATTCAAGCCCCTGAATCTGAACTTCTATACCAACATCTTGTAAGTGATGATTTGAATGGCAATTTGAGAGATCTTCAAAAACTTGCTGTGTTAGTAATGGCCTATTGGGAAAAAGATCCAGACATACCCCTAAAAAAAGCGATAAGTGTTTGGAGAGCTGAGCGAGATTGCTCTCCTGGCTTAACTATTCCTATATTATCAAATAATTTAACTCGTGGTGAGCATATTAAGAGTTTTACAAAGGAACTATCCTTAACGGCCAAAGAACGATATGGAACATGGAAAAAAGCAGCTGAAGTACTGCAATGCGACGAAAAAACATTGAGGCAGGATTCTAAAGGCTAATTGGTTTTTAAATAAAAATATCATTATAAACGGGCGACTGTAATTTTTAAAATAAAAGAAGTAAGCATAAAAATACCTTTTGGACTATTTTGTACAGTGGCCTTCAAATTCCCTCTTGCGAAGCTTGTTATAAGTTAGGTATTACCTGAATAACAAGTTGAAATTGGTGACTTTAATTACATGGTAATATAACAAGGAGCTTTACTATAACTTAACAAGAGAACATATAAGTTACGTCACCTTAAGTCTTCCATGTAAACAATCGCTATTTAAAAAATACAATTTAACTTTACCTTTTTCACTTCGCTCAAAGAATTAAAACCAGTATTACCTCTTACTCCTACTCTTATTTTTTATTTAACCTAATGGTACAAATACCACGCAACCCTTTATATATAGACAATAACTTAGTTGGTAATATTTGTACCACACAAAAACCAATGAATACTGGCTAATATTCCGACGAAGTCGGGTAAATCCCAAAACAATAAAATATTTTTGATAGATATCTCAATTTATTTTTAAATCCTCACTATCTGATTGTACTGTATTTTTTTAAAATAATTATATATTCGATTATATATCAGCCAATTATTATATGAAATAATATTGTTTAAGTGTTTTTGTTTTGGTAAAATCATTAAACAAGTCGAGGAATCAGAAACACTGAAACCAACATCCTGATCAGATGCAGACATAAAAAGAGAGTAAAGCAATGAAACGATATATTAGTCGCGAAGACACCACTACAATTCCAGCCAAAGCACAAAAAAAAATAACTAACTACATAACTCAATCAGTTGTTAATGCAATTGAAGAAGAAGTTAAAAAATCAAACATCATTATCGTTTCTGACGAAAACAATATTTATCGTGATGCATGTATAGCACGAACTTATCAAGTAAAAATTCAGCTTAATGAAGCAAAAATCAAACTGGGCTCAACACCGCTTTCTAAAGCACTTTTTATCTTAAACCTTGCAAGTGCTAGCAAAGACATTGAAAGAGAGAAAATAAGACTGTTTAAAGAGTGCAAAAAAGCATTAACAAAGAAAAGCATTGAAGATATTGAGCTTATTATTAAAGAAGAAGTTAAAAATCATGAACAGCTAATCGAAGAATTAAGAGCTGATATTAAAATAACAAAAGAAGAAATAATTAAATCTATTAGTATCAGCAAAGATGACAAAAGAGTTGTTTTTGTTGATGTCGATTACAAAGATGACTTGAACTACTTACTTAACAAGCCAGGTTTTCATATTTTTAATGGTGAGCGTGGCACTGGCAAGTCAGAACGATTTAAACGCCTTTTCGAACAATCATGTCTTAATAACAATTATCCGATTTACATGTCAGGCTCAAAAACTTTAACAAAACAGTTAATTGACGATGAAGATGCAAGAGAGTATCACAATGCATATGCAGACACTTCAGCTCAAGGTGCTCTAGGCGTAATGCTTAAGCTAATGCTAGATGACAAATACGACAACATGCGCAATAATTCAAAGAACTTGTTTTTGGATGAAATAGAGTCACTAGAAGATCTTTCAACATCAGAGATAGTAGGTGATGGCACATTAAACGACAGAGCTTTGCTTCAAGAGCGATTAGATCAGCAAGCAATTAATTCAGAATCAGTCTTTATAGCGGATGAGTTCGCGAATGAAAATACGCTTGAGTGGTTATACGAACTTGCAGAAAAGAGTACTAAAATTATCTATGTTTATAATCAAAAAAGTGAGTTTAAGAAGCCTCTAGTTAAAGTCATGTCTTACGCAACAAATGTTCAACTAATGAGACAATCATTAATTAATAATGAAAAAATCCCTTGTTTTATCGATGCTCAACACAGCAATAAAAAATCAAAATATGATGCAGATATTTTAGCTATTAATGGTTTACCAAAAAAAGACTCCAATAATCCTAAAGAAGAGCAAAAATACATTACTGAGTATGCACAAATTGACGCAGCATTTATGCAGTCTGAGCAAGCAAAAAACATGAGGAATTTTTCAGAAATAGCAAAATCAGTACAGGCAGTTTTTTATAACACAGCTGCAAAAAATGGTTTAAGTGTACTTGATTCTGATTATAAGAAAGTTTCATTACTAGCGAACGGCACATCAGCCCCAAATGATTTAACTCAAGCAGACAATAGATTTAGACTTAGAGAAGAAATTCTTCTTAGCTTTAACAGAGTTGAGCGCAAACTTTGCATTAATCCAACGAGCATACTTATTGATATGATTAATAAAGAATTTAGTGATGACATTACTGAGGGAAAACTTGTAAAAATGATGAACAATGTTTACTTAAAGCGTATAGCTAATCGCATTGCATACAAAAACAAAATGCGCGAAAACTATGAGTTTACAGTAATCACTATTTACGAATTTCTTGGACATGAGATTCAGTTTTACAGTAATGATAAAGAAAATCAAAGTGGCAATAGAAATCTAAAGGCCGGACAAAAAGAAGAAGTTATTGTTCGCGATAGAGAAACAATTGCTGCTGAAAAAATTGATGAAACAAAAGCTAAAAACATAATAAGAATGGGTGCTCATGCAAATAATGATAACAAACATAAACTTAGATCTTTTAAATTGAGAAAGCTATATCGCGTGCCTGAAGTTAATCAAGAGCTACTTGATTTCGACAAAACGGGTAATAACACAATCAAAGCATTACTACTTTCTGAATCAAATGAGTCACTTACTATCGACATGCAATTTAAAAAACTATTTATTCAGCGCTTAATTGATACAGTTAAACTTTACGATGATGAATTTAGATTTAATAGTGATGATGCTGCTGAATTTCATGATTTTTTAGTTAATAGCGAGTTAAGGGTTGGCATACATAAAAGAAAAGTTATTGATGTTTTTAATAGTTACTTTGAAAATACTAAAATATCGTACACAAATAAAATGTCTACGCTAACATCAATACTCGAAAAAGAATTTAATATCGAAGTTGTTGCAGCTAAGAAAAAAGATAGACAGCGTGCTAAAACAGCTAATCTAACAACTGAAACAAAAATGTGGTTGAATCATATAAGAAGTGAGAGTTCATGTTTACTTGCAGCGTAGAGTCATAAAAAAGACATAAGAAAAGGCAGGTGATCAAACCTGCCCCAATGGCGACGAGAGTAGTGTCGCTTTCTTATGCTTAATTATAGCACTTACCAGCCGATGTGTGTAGTAAATAAGCGCATTAATTAGTTAAAAACACCACTTGTTGCGCTTATTTTTTATTAAACTAAAAAGGTATTCCACAAATCTGTTTGCTTAATTCGAACTCTTGAACAGATTGTAATATCGGTTGATTCTTGCTTTGAAAAAGATATCTCTTGGTTTCAAATTCTAACTTTTTATACCCCTTATCTTTGTTAGCATTCTTTGCATTGCCGCCAAAATGGTATGCATAAGCCACAGAGCTAGCCATGGACCCGATTGAGTCAGTATCAAATCCATCACTATTTACATAAAGGATATTTTGCAATGTCTCAGTGTAGCTTTTGCCTGACATGCCTAGCCATATCGCCATCGGCACAGTATTGAATGCCGTTGAACCCGTTTCATTAGTGTTTTTTATATTTTCAAGCGTGTAGAAGTCCATTAGGTAATCAAAATTATAAAGATAAGAGTAGATTTCACGCTGCGACTTCCCCTTTCTGATAGCCCAGAGACTATAAACCATCGCCTTTGCGCCATTTATGCCATATTCGCTATTATGGGTAGGTCTAGCTGATGCTTCTGCATACTCAAGCAATAATGAGATAGGTAAGTCCAAGTAACCTATCGGTGCAGCTCTTGATGCTGCTAAATTTCCATCTGAATTACCAACATAATCAGTATCCTGCTCTTGAATCCAAGAAGACGTTCCGAACCCGTAATTAATATCAGGAAATCTATTAAACCATTTCAAATATATCTCTGCGAAATCTAAATTGTCACTAACAAGAGCACTACACACGGCTGCTATAGAGACCGATTCATCAGTAACATGAGAGCTAGGTGTAATCAGAGGAAGATTAAAAGAACTAATCGACTGATCTTCGTAAATGCTGCCTATGTAATCGCCTATAACGCCACAAATCATATTTTTTCCTCATAAAAAAACCACTAAACAATTGAGCTCAATTATTTTTTCCATTGCTAGCGAAGCCATTCATCAATGACCATGCCAAACAAACCTGCCATCAAAATATATATAATAATTGATATGTCATTGACTAATAAAAATGAAAACATATCTCCGACAAAATTTGGAAACCAGCTGAATACGTCCTGCACAAAATCTTGCATTACTGATCTTTGGCTACGCTTACGTGTCAATAACCACATGATCCAGCCGAAAAACGGTCCTAAAAAATACATACACTTCTCCCACTTATATTGAAAACAAATAAAGTTAAGCTATTGTGCTAGTAAAGAATGATAATCAGATCTGAATTGTTGAAGTGTTAAGCTCTGCCCTCCTTTAGTTTTCATGTTTTTGTCAAATGCTGATTCAAATGCCGATCCAGAGATAAAATTTTCTGGTACAACATCACCAGGGCCAATGTAGAAACGCATATCAAGTAACATGTTTTTCATATCATTTTTGCTTGTACTATTAAGATAGCTATAAGCAAGTGCATAGTGCTTGTAAGCCTCGCTTGTATCACTAAACACATTGCTTTCATTTGACCATGTGACAACAACCATAGGATTTTGATTGTCTGTGCTACTTGCTGTTGTTTGGCCAGCCAAAAATGTCGCTTGGCCTTCAATAAACCAATGATCCATAACTCTTCCCACAGTCTCAACCGGAGCAGCTAAATTTTGCTGAATTGTATGAATTAACTCATGTAAAATCACTTGGTCTTCATCACCATATTTACGTGTAGCATGTGATTTTGGAGGAATATTCATACCGAGAATTGTACCTTCTCCGTAAATACTGCTATTCATTTTATCTGTTAAACAAACCATGATTTTCTTTGGAATTCTTAAATGCCCTTGTCCAAGTGGATTGTGAATGCCATTTGGATTTAGCTGCTGGTAAATTGACTTAAACTCTTTTGCAAATAAATACTGCTCAGCTGCACCAATTTGGTTCCAATAAGCCTTAACATGCTTATATCTGTCCCAGTAAATAAGTTCGCTCCAATCATCAGGAGCATTAAAAGGAGTAATCAAAGTTAAGCTTGTAATGTCATTTACAATCCACTGCCCATTTATTTCAACTTCCCAAACATCTGACATAAAATCTATTACATGACTTGCAGCACGAGAGATATAAATAGGTCTAGCGTCATCAAATTCTTTTTGAGTTACAGCCATTTTTTCTAACGCTTTCTGTAAGTTATTTTCAACTAACGTTGCGGCATATCTATAATCATCTTCTTGATATTCAGCAGCACCGAACACCAAAACATTATCAGACTCAAAATAGGAATCATTGTTAATAGAGCAGTCATAGCCATTATTTCCGTAAGCAGCATCATGTACTGGAGCGTAAAACTCAGTATTAATAGACTGTTTGAAGTCACCTGCAACAAAAGAACTTGCTTTATTTGTAGTGTTTGGATTAGTCGAAACATCAGAACTTGAGTCTGAGCCGCCACACGCTGTTAGCAATAATGAAAATGTAGTAACAAAAATAGAAAATAATTTATTCATTTAGTTAGTACTCCAACTGATTAATTTTTTTGAAGCTACAGGCTAAATACACTGTAACTTTAAACACAATATCTTGATGCTGAAAATGTTTTGCTTTAACCCATTCTCCTGTTTTTTTATCAACTGTTGTTATGTGCCATACCGCAGGTAATCCATTAATTTTGATATACCCAAGACTACATTCATCGTACAAATGCAGCGGCCCTTGGAAGCTCTTTTGTATAAATAACTTAAGCTTCATCTCGTTAATTTTCTTTGAAAAAGCAGTTTGCAATCTTTCATCAATCACAAACTCTAAACCTGCTCTGCCGAGTCTGTATGAACGATCTGGAGTATCACGTAGATGCAGTGCTTTAATCACACCTGAATTTACGTAAGCTTCAACTTCGCAAAACCGACTTTTATATATCAAGTACGATTACCCCTTCCAATAATTTGTCCATTTCTGCATCTGACAATTGATTTTCCTTGTGCTCTTCAAATAAAATAAAGCTAAAAAATTGCACGTTTTCTGTATTTTGTGAGTGTGAATCCAAAAACCTAAAAACATTTAAACGAACTTCAATTTCATCAAAAGTAAAAAAAACAACACTTTCTTCATCAAGTTTTAACTTGCTAACAACTTGGTAAAACTCATCTTCATTTTTATCTTTAAGTAATATGTGCAATTTCCCCCAAAAATTTAGGTTGATGACTTCATTCTCAACAAGTAAATCGCGAGTAATTTTATTGTTAAGCATCTTCAGCAGCTTTACTTGTCGCTCATGATTTTGTTTATAAGAAGACATAAAAACTCCTATCTGATTTAAATTATTTTGTTGTTTAGCATTAGCTTTTCAGGATTAATGATATGTAAATAGCTATCACACTCCTGGGTTGCAACATCAACAGGCGAATCACGATAAAATGACTGTCGTTCTGTGTTTGATAAAGCTCGATGGCGATAGCAACTAACGCGCTTAGTGCAGTCTTTACCCCAACATTTCGAGATATCAGGCATATTGACTCCAATATTTTTCTGCATCCTCAAGCGACATCACCGGTACAAGACCAATAGCTTTAAATGCCTTACAGTGTTGGTTTTTGTGATCAAAAGGTGCTTGAAAATATGGCTGAACAAGATCAGGTGCAGCCCTATATCGATGACACAAATTTTTTACAGGACAATCAGTTGCTTTGCACATAGAAAAATCAGGCATTACTTCTCCCTTCAAAAAAATTGAATATAAAAAGATATTGGTTTTATTTACTTGTGGTTAAAGTTATTAACAGCTTCGATTAATTCGTCTACTGTTGCTTCAATTACAGCTTGCAGCGAGTAGTACCTGTACTCTTCTAGCCTGCAAATCAGTTGTGATTCAACAAAGAAGCCGATTAAAATGCCATCAGTTTTTTCTTTAAAGAAAATTTGCTTATCTCTATAGTCAAAGTAACCGGCAGACTTAGTTTTAAAAAGGTCTTTTTCACGAACAATTTTATACTCAGCAACAGCTTTAAGTACTTCACGAAGTTCGCT
>Ga0209081_1000193_pt1 | contig 36415 bp, 35 predicted proteins | sample GOMGulsemesocosm_4_FD_184636 | JGI IMG/M metagenome (GOLD analysis project Ga0209081, IMG submission 184636) | Methane-oxidizing microbial communities from mesocosms in the Gulf of Mexico - GOM15B Gulf of Mexico (SPAdes) (version 2) | ecosystem: Environmental > Aquatic > Marine > Cold seeps... | reverse complement strand
TTACAGCCGGAAGGCATTATCGCAGTGATTGAAAATATGTTACCTCAAGGTAAACATAAAAAATTCTTTTACCTCGGCATAGACTTTGTTCGCAACCAGGCTTTTTCACCAAAACAAGAGTTACAACAGCAATCTGTTGTCGATGCGTATCCCGCGATTCGTGATTTAGCATTAAAAGGCACGGAAAACCCCAATTTGATGCCCAAAGATGCACTCACTATCCGCATGCATTCTGTCGGCGGCTGGGGAGCGATTACCATGGGTAAAAACCTAGCGATGACCTTATTTGATTTGCTCGATTACCATATCAAAGCCAATCCTAAATACGGCTCCGAGAAAAAAGGTCAGCCTACCACTTACTTCTTATCTGCAGCACCCGAGCCAATTCGTATCGCCTGTGAATACGCACATGTTGATGTCGTAATTTCCCCAGATCCGAATGTATTTACCCACTCCAACCCACTCGCGGGTTTAAATAAAAATGGCGTGTTTATTATTCAAAGCAGCTTAGAAACACCCGAAGAAGTGTGGCGTACTTTCCCTAAAGCCTCACAACAATATATTGTCGACAAGAATATCAAAGTTGCTTATTTAGATGGTTTTAAAATCGCGCGCGAAGAAACCAACCACCCTGACTTACAATTCCGTATGCAAGGTATTGCCTTCCAGGGTGCATTTTTTGAATCCTCACCGATTGCCGAAAATGCAGGCAAAAGCAAAGAAGATATACTCGAAGCCATTCATGACACCATTAAAGCCAAATTTGGCAGTAAAGGTGAAAAAGTAGTTGCTGATAATTTCCGCACTGTGCAGCGTGGCTTTACCGAAACCAAACATCTTAATATAGCCGATATGACCATCGGTGATGTTGCGCCTTGGGCAAAGAAAAAAGAAAATACCGCGCCATTAATGTTGCTACAAAAACCAGCTAATGATGACCCGGTGTCGGATATTCATCGTTTTTTTGAGCAAACAGGCACCAACTATATTAATGGCCGTGCCAACGACAATCTAGCCGACCCGTTTATGGCGTTGAGTATTATCCCAGCCGCCAGCGGTATTTACCGCGATATGACCCAAATTCGTTTTGAACACCCAGTCTGGATTCCCGAGAATTGTACCGCTTGTGGTGATTGTTATACGGTTTGCCCTGATAGCGCGATTCCTGGCTTAATTAATAGCGTCAATGAAGTGTTTGAAACCAATATCAAACGCATCGAAAAAACCGGCAAAACAGTTAAACATTTACGCCGCGCTATTCGTACAGTAGAGAAAAAATATCACGCTTTAACCGCAGACAAATCCGAAGGCACAGTTTTAGACCCAATTTTCAATAAATCTATCGGCGAAACGATTAAAGAATACCCAGAAACCGAACAAGCCGATGTCAGGCAGGAGTTTGACTGGTTTAAAGAAGCGATGGGCGATTTTAAATTCGCCATCACTAAACCCTATCACGATGCAGTCAATAAACGCACGCCAAATAATGGCGGCTTATTCTCAATCACCATCAACCCGATGACCTGTAAAGGCTGCATGGAGTGCGTAGAAGTCTGCCCTGATGAAGCGCTCGCACCCACACCACAAACGCCTGAAAGCATCGACATTTTGCGTGACGACTGGGAGTATTGGAATGATTTACCAACATCAAACCCTAAATACAAACGCATTGATGATTTAGATGAAAAAATCGGCGCATTAACCACTATGATGCTGGATAAACGCACTTATTCGTCCATGAACTGTGGCGATGGCGCGTGTTTAGGCTGCGGTGAAAAGACTATCGTGCATTTATTTACTGGCACCGTAACGGCTTTAATGCAACCGCGCGCGAAAAAACAAGTAGCAAAAATCGAGCAGTTAATTACCGGCATGGAAAAACATATCCGCCTGAAACTGTCGGAAAAATTAGATATTAGCGACATTGAAGCCGTTGAGGCTGCGATTGATGCCAATAAAAATGTCGATTTAACCTTAACTAATCTAAGCAGCTCACTCAGCGAAGGCAAAGCCAGTGACCCAATTGATGCCAAATGGCTAAAATGGGCCTCGCAAATTGTCGCTAAGCTAAAGCATTTAAAATGGCAATACACTCAAGGTGTCACTGGCAATGGCCGTGTCGAAATGGGAATTACCAATAGCACTGGCTGCTCATCGGTCTGGGGCTCTACTTTCCCGTTTAACCCTTACCCTTTCCCGTGGGCAAATAACCTATTCCAAGATGCACCATCTTTAGCAATGGGCATATTTGAAGGCCACATGGTCAAAATGACCGAAGGCTTTAAAGCCATTCGTATGGCGGAATTGGAAATTGCGGGCAAATACGATAAAGACGAGTCAGAGCATTTTTTCAAATATTTTGACTGGCACCAGTTCAGCGAAGAAGAATATCTAATGTGCCCTCCAGTGGTAACGGTAGGTGGTGATGGAGCGATGTACGATATCGGCTTCCAAAACCTATCACGTAGCATTATGTCGGGTATGCCACTAAAAATATTGATTTTGGATACTCAGGTTTATTCTAATACCGGCGGTCAAGCTTGCACCTCTGGCTTTATCGGTCAAGTATCTGATATGGCTCCGTACGGCAAAGAATGGAAAGGTAAAACCGAACGCCGTAAAGAAATGAGTTTAATCTCTATGGCACATAGAACGACTTATACATTACAAAGCTCGATTGCCCACCCAAACCATTTAATTGAAGGCTATATTGACGGGCTTAACTATCGCGGGCCTGCGATCTTTAATATCTATGCCGTTTGTCAGCCAGAACATGGCGTAGCCGATGATGCTGCAGATATGCAAAGTAAATTAGCCGTTGAAGCACGCGCATACCCTTTAATGACTTACGATCCACGTGAAGATGATACTTGGGAAAAAAGCATGTCTTTAAAAGGCAATCCAGACTTAGACAAAGACTGGACCACCTATGAATTACAATTTGTTGACGAATACGGTATAGAAGACCGTATGACCGTACCATTAACGTTCGCTGATTGGGCGATGACTGAAGGTCGTTTTCAGAAGCACTTTAAATTTGTGCCGCCATCACAATGGAATGATGACATGGTGCCATTACATGAGTTTATCGACCTAGACCATGAGGAAATGTCTGAAAATATTGCCTATATTAACGCGGTACACCCAGATACAAATACTTTAGTTCGCGTGGTCATTGATTCTGAAATTGTGCATTCTACTATTGAACGCCGTAATTTCTGGCGCACACTCAAAGGTTTAGCGGGTGTGGATAAAGTGATCATTGATACCGATGCGATTGCCGCACAAGCGAAAGCAGAAATGGCGGCCAGCATTGCCTCTAACCTAATGTCTATCGCAGGCGGTAACGGTGGTGATGTCAGCGCACTAGCCTCGGCATTGGCGGCAGCGCCTACAGGCAATGCCCCACAAGTGGCAGTACCAACGGCACCCACTCCCGCTAAAGCAGCGAATGCCAGCACCGCACCACAAGCCGCCGCAAGTCCTGCGGCTTCAGCAGCAGGTGGCCATGAGCCTGTTTGGATAGAGACACCAGATTGCACTACCTGTGATGAATGCGTGGATATTAATCCGAAAATCTTCAAGTACAACGACGACAAAAAAGCGATCATCATTGACCCAACCGCCGGAACCTTTGAAGATATTGTCAAAGCCGCGGAAAAGTGTACAGCGGTGATTATTCACCCAGGAACACCTTGGAACCCAAATGAGAAAAATCTGGATAAGTTAATTAAACGCGCTGAGAAGTTTCAGTAACTAAGGAGTAAGGGGCAGACAAAAACAAACCCTATCACGGCTTTACTTTGTTACATTGACTCTATTAGTCGCAAAGTAAAGCTTCACTTCCTGTGAAATAATTATCCCACCCATTTCATTCTTACTCGGAGAACAAACCCAAAACAGGAAAAGCCAGCACCCTCCGCCTGCTACCTACATAAAAGGACTTTATGAACTTATTAAAACTATTCCACAAAAAAACTTTCCCTCACGGCATTCATCTTGAGGAATACAAAGATGAGACTAATGCTAAAGCTACGCGCCGACTACCTTTTTCCCCCGAAATCACCGTCCCTTTAGCGCAAAACATCGGCAAACCTGCTAAAGCTATCGTCTTTAAAGGTCAGCAAGTTACGCGTGGTGAAATCATCGCCGAAGCAGATGGCTTTATGTCTGTACCAATACATGCCCCAGTTACCGGTACTATTAAAGCTATTGAGCTGGTTAAAACGGCAGAAGGTGGCAAACAGTTGGCCATTATCATTACCACCTCTTTGAATTCTGGTCAGCATGTTTTAGCGATAGATAACTCTATTGATTATGAGAAACTATCTCGCGAAGAACTGATTAAAGCAGTACAGAATACAGGTATTGTTGGGTTAGGCGGCGCAGCCTTCCCTACACATGTCAAAATGACAACTACGGAAGATACACCAATCCATACGATATTAGTTAATGGCTGTGAGTGTGAGCCCTTTCTCACCACTGACCACCGTGTGATGTTAGAAAGAATTGAGCAATTAATCTGCGGCATTCATATCGCTATGAAATGCCTTGATGCTCCAAAAGCAATCATTGGCATCGAAGACAACAAACTGGATGTCTTGCAAGAAATCAAGCCACACCTGCCTAGCGACGGCAGCATTACCATTGAAGCCGTTATCACGAAATACCCACAAGGCGCGCAAAAAATGCTCGCTTATTCCTTATTAGGCATTGAAATCCCCTCGGGCGGCCGTTCATCAGCGGTCGGCCTAGCTATTTTCAATGTGGCCACTTTGGCTAAAATTGGCCTATTACTTCCCAAAAATCAAGGATATATCGAACGCATCATCACCATTACCGGTGATAATCTGACAAACCCAGGCAATTATTTAGCACCGATAGGCACGCCTCTACGGTTTTTACTCGATCATGCAGGCTTTACAGGCGGCGAAGCTTCATTGATTTTAGGCGGGCCGATGATGGGCATGCCTGCCCGCTCACTTGATGTGCCTATTACTAAAGCGACAGGGGCTGTTCTGGTACTGGATGAGCGACTCACTAAACATAATGATATATCACCCTGTATAAAGTGTACGCAATGCTTACAAGCTTGCCCTATTAATTTAAACCCATCTGACCTAGGTTTGTTGGCGGCTAAACGCCGATACCAAGAAATGGAAGAAACGTATCACTTAAATGACTGCTTTGAGTGCGGCTGTTGTAGCTATGTTTGCCCATCTAACATCCCTTTAGTCCAGTATTTTAGAATTGCTAAGGCACTCAACCGAGAAAGACATTTGCAAGATAACTAAGCTGATTTAAAAATGGTTTCTCTTTATTTATTTGCAAGTCAATAAAACAGATTGCTCGCTTTCCGGTTAAAATAGCCCATGAACTTATTTAATCTATTTGGCAAGAAAACCTTTCCTCGCGGGATACATCCTGACGAATATAAGGCAGAAACCAATTCTAAACCTACGCGCCGCCTATCCTTTTCGCCTGAAATCATTGTGCATTTAGCGCAAAACATAGGTAAACCAGCAAAGGCGATTGTTTTTAAAGGCCAACATATAACCCGTGGCGAGGTCATTGCTGAAGCGGATGGCTTTATGTCCGTGCCTATTCATGCTCCAGTTACTGGTATTGTTAAAGAAATTGATATTGCATCTAATGCCAAAGGTGGCAAAGAACCCGCTATTATTATCACGACCTCATTAGATTCTGGGCAACAAGTTACCGAATCTGATAATTATTACAATTATCAAAAAATGTCGCGTGAAGATCTAATCAAGGCCGTACAAAACATCGGCATGGTCGGATTAGGCGGTGCCGCGTTTCCTACTCATGTCAAAATGAATGTGCCTGCGGATCGTACTATTCATACGGTGCTGATTAATGGTTGTGAATGTGAACCGTTTCTGACCACTGATCATCGTGTGATGCTGGAAAACATTGATAATTTGTTACTGGGCATTCGTATTGCTATGAAATGCGTCGCCGCACCGAAAGCCATTATTGGTGTTGAAGATAATAAGCTAAATGTCCTAGAGGCAATAAAACCGCATTTACCGAGTGATGGCTCAATTACCATTGAGGCTGTGGAAACTAAATACCCACAAGGCGCAGAGAAAATGCTCGCCTATTCTTTATTAGACATAGAAATTCCGTCAGGAGGATTGCCTTCTGAAGTCGGTTTAGCGGTTTTTAATGTCGCAACGCTTGCGGAAATTGGCGCGTTACTACCCAAAGGGCAAGGCTTAATTGAGCGCGTTATCACCATTACTGGTGATGATTTGGAAAAGCCAGGTAATTATTTATCTCCCATTGGCACGCCCTTACGTTATTTATTAGACTATGCAGGCTTTCAAGGTACGGAAGCGGAATTGATATTAGGGGGGCCAATGATGGGCATGCCGGCTCGCTCCTTAGATGTACCCATCACCAAAAGCACAGGAGCGGTTTTAGTTTTAGATAAACGTGCCACTAAAAACGATGACATCTTGCCTTGTATAAAATGCACTCAGTGTTTGCAAGTGTGTCCAATTAATTTAAACCCTTCCGAGCTCGGTTTATTGGCGGCTAAACGCCAATATGATGTGATGGAAGAAAAATATCATCTAAATGACTGTTTTGAATGCGGCTGCTGTAGCTATGTTTGTCCATCCAATATCCCACTCGTTCAGTATTTTAGAATTGCAAAAATATTAAACCGCGAAAGGCATTTACAAAATGGCTAAATCTGATTTAAAAATTGATATACGCACCTCCCCGTATATACGCAAGGCACCGAGCGTCGCGCAAATTATGCGTAATGTGATCTATGCTTTATTACCTTTAGCCGCTTATTCTGTATACCAGTTTGGCATCAGCGCTTTAGCCTTACTGCTGGTAACCACTTTATCTTGCATGGCAACCGAACACTTTTTTTGCTGGATGTCTGGTAAAAAATCCACCATTCTCGATGCCAGTGCAGCGGTCAGCGGCTTATTACTAGCCATGACTTTACCACCAGGTTTTCCTTTATGGATGGGGGCTGTTGCTGGTTTTACTGCCATTGCCATGGGCAAAACCTTATTTGGAGGGCTGGGCTTTAATGTCTTTAACCCTGCTTTAGTTGGCCGAGCTTTTATACAGGCGGCCTTCCCTGTGTCTATTACCACTTGGACACCCGCACTTGCAGTTGATCGCTTTGTTGAATTTATCCCTTCGACACTAGCATTACCTTTTATGAAGCCGGCAGCCACCGCAGAGTGGACAACTCAGGTTGCGATTGATGGCTTTAGCGGCGCGACACCACTGGCATTAATGAAGTTTCAAGGCATTATTACAGATTCTTATGATTTGTTTATCGGTAACGTAGCTGGCTCAGCGGGTGAGACATCCAGTTTATTAATTCTGCTTTGTGGCCTGTATTTGGTATACAAAAACATGCTCGATTGGCGTATTCCAGCCGCCGTTATTTTCGGCACAATGATCACCGCTGAACTGTTTTATTTTTTAGACCCTAGCAAATACCCCTCACCTGCTTTTATGGTATTTTCTGGTGGCCTTATGTTTGCCGCCGTTTTTATGGCCAGCGATATGGTCGCTTCACCCGTGACCCCTTTAGGTATTTTTGTATTTGGTGTTTTAGTCGGATTTTTAACAGTCATTATTCGTTTATTTGGCGGCCTAACTGAAGCCGTGATGTACGCAATTTTATTCGGCAATGCCGCGACACCGATTATAGAGACTTATACTCAACCACGCATTTATGGCGCACGTAAAAAAGCCAAGGAAAAATCATGAGTACGCCAGAAAATAAAATACCCGAGATGCCATCAAGCGCCAAATTGATTAGCACTTTAGCCGTGGTGGCTATGATCTCTGGCTTATTAGTGGTCTTGGTTTATGAGTTTACTAAACCGATTATTGCCGAAAATCAGCGTTTAGCGACTGAGCGCGCCATTTTCAAAGTATTACCTAAGGCGGCTAGTCGTTTAACCTTTGTAGTCGATAACGATAAATTAACGCTAGCGGATGATAAAACTGTAGGTGAACTAATTTACGCGGGTTATGACAAAAACAATCAACTCGCCGGCATTGCTTTAAATGCTGCGGCTCAAGGCTATCAAGATACTGTTCGACTATTATATGGCTATCAACCGAATAGCGGCTGTATTACCGGATTTGACGTATTAAAAAGCACGGAAACACCTGGTTTTGGTACAAAAATTACGACTGACCCTGACTTTTTGGCCAACTTTAAGTGCTTAGATGCTAAAGTAAATGATCAACAAACAGCCTTAGCACAAGCCATTACAACGGTGCGTCATGGTACCAAGCAAAACACTTGGGAAATTGATGCAATTTCAGGCTCCACGATTACCTCGAATGCAATTGGCCGGATGCTAAATCAAAGCGGACAAGCGCTGCACCCCGTGATTGCCAAGAATTTGAATTTGTTAGAAACCGCGAAACTGCACAGTAAGAATAAATAATTACTATGAGAGCATTTGCGGGAGGGGCTTTTAGCCGCGACTTGTATAAAATCGCGGCTAAAAGCCCCTCCCACAATATAAAATGAGAACAAAATAATCCATAAGGTGATTTATGACTCAAGCTACAAAAAAAGAAACACCCTTAACACTCGATATCTTTACCGCTGGCATCTGGAAAGAAAACCCCGTGTTTGTCATGATGCTAGGGCTTTGCCCTGTATTAGCCGTAACCAACTCCGTACTGAACTCATTAGCGATGGGCATCGCCAGTATTTTTGTACTGGTTTGCTCTAATGCCTTAGTCTCCGCGCTACGTAATTTCATCCCTAAACAAGTGCGTATTACTACCTATATTATTATCATTGCCACCTTTGTAACACTGGTTGACTATATTATTCAAGCAGTTAGCTTAGATTTATACAATAAGCTAGGCGCGTTTATTCAATTAATCGTGGTAAACTGTCTAATTCTAGGCCGAGCCGAAGCTTATGCCTCTAAAAACTCTTTCACCAAATCTGTGGTCAGTGCCTTAGGTATGGGGCTAGGTTTTACTTTAGCCTTAGTCATGCTGGGAGGGGTAAGGGAATTGTTAGGTGCAGGCCAATTATTAGGCTATCAAGTTTTTAGTACTCAATTTGAACCTTGGGTGGTGATGATTTTACCGCCAGGTGGCTTTATTGTGTTGGGCTCTTGGTTGCTATTGATTAATTATATTCAGCAACGCAAAACAAGTAAATTAATTGCTGCTGATAGCGCATCACACTGTGCAGTCAAATCAGAAAGTTTCAGTTAAGCCCTGCTCTGTCATTCTCGAAACCCATGCCGTGTAAGCGGCACTAATGCACATTTGCATGCGCTACCAACCTTGATTCTTATTAATACTTCGTTCCTGCGTTATTGAATAGGTTCCTGACGCACTAGACTACAGAGCAAAGTAACCAAGAAATAACATGAAAAACAAACAACTCTTATCCATCATTATTCCTTTTCATAACGAACAAGAAGTGATTACGGAATGCCAATACCGCCTATCTGATGCTGTTAAAAGCTTGGATATGGACGTAGAAATGCTATATGTCAATGATGGCAGTAAAGATGAAACGCTCAATGCCTTGCTTACCCTAATGGATACAGACTTGCGCATTAAAATTATTGATTTAAGCCGTAACTTTGGCAAAGAGGTTGCCATGACTGCGGGGCTTGACGAAGCCAAAGGTGATGCGGTGATTGTTATTGATGCTGACTTACAGGACCCGCCTGAGCTGATTACCGAAATGGTAAAAAAGTGGCGCGAAGGCTTTGATGTTGTCTATGCTAAACGCATAGAGCGCAAAGGCGAAAGCTTTATAAAAAAGGCCACTGCGCACTTATTTTATAAATTGATTAATAAAATAAGTGATTACGACATTCCTGAAAATGTCGGTGATTTCCGTTTAATGAGCCGCCAAGCGGTTGATGCCTTAAACCAAGTACGTGAACGTAAGCGCTTTATGAAAGGTTTATTTGCTTGGATTGGCTTCCCTCAAACAGCAATCGAATATAGCAGAGACCCACGTTTTGCAGGGGAAACCAACTGGAATTACAAAAAACTCTTTAAATTTGCTATTGAAGGCATTTCTTCGTTTACCCAAGAACCGTTAAGGTTAGCTACTTATGCAGGCTTTATGACTGCCTTTGGCGCCTTTGTCTTGGGGCTTTATTTTATTATTAAAACGCTACTGTTTGGCGAAGCGATACAAGGCTTCCCTACCCTAATCACCGTTATTTTGTTCTTCTCAGGCGTACAGCTTTTGTCTATAGGTATTTTAGGCGAATATATCGGCCATATGTTTATCGAATCGAAACAAAGACCCCTTTATTTCATTAAAAAAACCTATTCTAAATCAGATGACTAAGGCATTTAGCAAACTATCATTAGGCATCATTTTTGTTGCCATTATCCTACGCTTATTAGGCATTATCGAATACCCGCTACATGATCCAACTGAAGCACGTTATGCAGAAATTCCACGCCTGATAATTGAAACAGGCAACTGGATTATGCCACCGTTTGATTATGATGTTCCTTTTTGGGGCAAACCACCGCTCACCTTCTGGATAACAGCACTTTCATTTGAGCTGTTTGGCTACAGCAACTTTGCCGCGCGCTTGCCTGTCTTTTTATTAGCTGGCGTGGTTTTATGGCTGACTTATGGCATTGCCAAAGTATTACAAAATGCTGAAAAAGCTGCTTTTAGCACACTTATTTTATTAACCACTGCCCTATTCTTTATAGCAAGCGGCGCCGTCATGACCGACATGGCTTTATGCCTGTGCGTCAGCTTGTCTATGATTAGTTTTTGGCAAGCGCTACATAACCCAGACTCACAACAAGCAAAAAGGTGGAGTTATTTATTCTTTGTCGGTCTTGGCTTGGGTTTGTTAGTAAAAGGCCCCATTGTTGGCGTATTAGTTTTATTGCCACTCATTACTTGGACGTGCATAGAAAGGCAATGGCTAGCAGCTTGGCAAAACATACCTTGGTTTAAAGGCTCTGCACTGATGCTTTTGATTGCTGCTCCTTGGTATATCATTGCCGAAATAGACAGCCCCGGATTCCTTAATTATTTCTTAGTCGGCGAACACTTTAAACGCTTTGTAGATGCTGGCTGGCATGGTGATTTATATGGCGTCGCACATAAACATCCGCGCGGAAAAATTTGGCTACTTTGGTTATTTGCCAGTTTTCCATGGTCGTTTATTTTCTTAGGCAGTCTACTCTCTTGGCCGTGGCGAAAAAACAAACAAGTCACCTTGAAAAATGCCTGCCAAGGCAGTTGGCATAGCTATGTATTACTTTGGGCAATCACACCGATGGTGTTTTTTACCTTGTCCGGCAATATCCTGTATACCTATGTTTTACCTGGTTTGCCTGCCTTTGCGATTATGACGACTGAAATTCTTTGCTTGCGCTTTGGTATTGAGTTTATCAAGCAAAGCAAATGGCATTATGCGGGGATTATTATTCCAGTCGTTGGCATACTCTTTATGGCGCTACTATGGGCTGCACCAGACAAATTAACTTTTGAGAAAAATCAGCAATATTTAGTCGATTTTTATAAACAGTCAAAAACCTCAGAAGATAGCCAATTATTTTATACCGGCTCACGATTATTCTCGATTGACTTCCATACTCAAGGTAAAGCAGAGCAAATTGATATTAAGACTGCATGGTCTAAAATGACTAATAATGCCACGCTAGACTATTTAATTATACCCAAATCATGGTTAGCTACTTTATCTAGTGAACAGCGGAAGCAGTTCCCTATTATTGCAAAGTACCGTAAGTACGCACTGCTCCAAGAACAACAATAAAACTAATGAGCACAGTAAAATCAGATAAATTATTACACACGTTTCTACGCTACTTGGTTTCTGGTGGCCTAGCGACAGGCGTGCATTTTTCTGCGCTCATTGCTCTCATTGAATACCAACTAACCACGCCGGTACAGGCAACTATGATAGGTGCTGCTTGTGGGTTTTTAGTTAATTATCATATTCAATTCCATTGGACGTTTAAGGTAAGCGGCTCACATAGGCGTTTTTTCACCCGCTACCTATTAATTAGCGCATTGATGTTTGGCTTAAATGCGCAGATTTTTTGGCTAGCGACACTGCCTGATCCACTTGTATTGTTAGATAGCTTGCCTTACCCAAGCCAAATACCTCAACCCCAAAATATTGCTTATTGGTATGCGCAAATTATCGCAACAGGGATTGTTTTTTTCTGTAATTTTTTAACCAATCGCTACTTTACCTTCAGCCCCATAAAACAGGTAAAACCTGTACAATAATGCTATATATCGACATAAGGTGACCTTTCATGAACCCTGAATCCCTCAGTTTTATATTTCTTAGTGCATTTTTAATTAACAACTTCGTGCTAGCTATGTTTTTAGGCTTATGTCCTTTTGTTGGCGTCTCTGCGAAACGAGATACCGCCTTCAATATGAGCTTAGCAACCACCTTTGTGATGTTTGTTAGTTCAACTTGTTCTTATGGTATCAACCTAGTACTGACTACATTTGACTTAGAGTTTTTACGCTTAATCAGTTATATCGCACTAATTGCCTCATCAGTGCAATTAGTGGAGATGGTATTAAAGAAATTTAGCCCTGCTTTATTTAGAGCCTTAGGTATTTTTTTACCGCTCATTACCACAAATTGTGCAATCTTAGGCGTCGCACTATTTCAAACTGCTCGCGAATATGATTTTTTGCAATCTGTATCCTTCAGTTTGGGCGCTGGAGCGGGATTTGGTTTAGCGATTGTATTAATGGCTGGCTTAAGAGAAAAGCTGGAACTATCCAACTTACCTAACATCACTCAAGCTGCGGCTTTAAGTATGATGCTAGCAGGTATTTTATCACTAACATTTATGGGCTTTGCAGGCCTTGGAGGAGCAAATGCTTAATTTCCTAATTGCAATGGCCGTCATTTTTGGGCTAATGATGGGTTGGATATTTGTTCAACAAGCCGCAAGGAAATATGCCGCTAAGCACCCTGAATTTGGCGCAGCGAAAGAAGAAGGGCTAGGTTGTGGTAAAAACTGCGGCTGTAAAGGTGGTCTGTGCGAAAAATAGCACTGTAGCGGGCTCAATACCCGCTCGTGCTTAAGGCTTAAGGCTTAAAACGTATATATTGGCGATACGGTGAGCCATGTTTCCAAGTAAAAGCTTCAGTATAGTAATGCATCAAAGAAAAATAGCCAATCAAACCTAAGCTAATCGCTTTTCTGATTTCCATATCAAAGAAAAACCGAGTGATCGCATTAACCCACTGATCACCATAGACTTGTAGAACATAAGTCAAAGCAAAAGAGAGTAAAGGCAAAACGATAAAAACATTAATTTTTACCTTCTTCGCCCAGCGATAAATAAAATTTTGTGGACTTTCTCCATGCTTATTCACATCATGTGTAACATAAAAGATATAAGCCGTAGCATCATGAACTAAGCGCGGAATTAAGATCGCCAAAAAGTAATATTCTTGTACGTAAAAATAGAAACTGCTGATAATCAATAAAGAATTAGCCCAGATAAAGGCTATACCAAAGCGGGTTTTCAAATAACGTTGACATAAAATAGTACTAAAAAACAAAGAAACAACCAAGCTCGCAGCAAGCTGTTTAACCCATTCGGCATATTGCGGCGTTAAAGTATCTTTGAGAAAAATCCCAATATAAACGCTAATTCCTGCAGCAACACTGAGCCATAACAACAAATAAAATGCCCAACTGGGTAGTTGATAAATCGCACGCCCAACACCGTGCTGCTGCTTTAAGACATGATAAACCGTCCATGAAGCGACTAGAATATACAAGACATAATAAGAAACTAACTGATTAGCTACCGCAAAAAATACCATGATAACCAACGTCATAATGATAATTTTCTTTTGATAAAACTGAAAATAGTCTTTATTGCTAGTCATCAGCAAAGTACTGGCAAGAATATGCGGAGTACCAAATAGCACCTGAAATAATAGAAAGTGACTGGGACTACTGGGTAAATATTGTAATAAAGCACCACCTAGAACAAAACTATCGCTTAGCTGCAACAGCAAACACAAAGGAATGATGGCATACAAAGCCAATAAAAGTTTAAAAGAGACCGCTAGCGGTGCTGTGCCTTGCGAGGCCTTGGAAGTGAGTGCTGTCATAAGTCGTTTTATTATTGTTATTGTTTTAGGCTAACGGTACACTGTTTTATCCTAATAATTCAAGTCCTACCACTATGTCGTTTACCCTACACCCTACACTAAAAAAAGACTGTATTGAACTTGCGAGTCTCAAGCTGTGCCGTGTCTTACTAATGAATGATAATCAATTTCCTTGGATTATCTTAGTGCCGGAACGAGAAAATATCACTGAAATACACCAGCTATCTGAGCATGACCAACAACAACTGATGCGTGAATCCTGCCATATTGCAAAGCAATTAGCCACACTCTTCAAAGCCGATAAAATGAATATTGCTGCTCTAGGTAATATGGTGCCACAACTGCATATTCACCATGTGGTTCGATACAAAACCGACCCAGCTTGGCCTGCTCCCATCTGGGGTAAGTTTAATACGGTCGCCTATACCGATGATGCATTAGAAGTAATACGAAATAAACTTAAAGTTTTGTGGAATAGCGCCCAATAGCACACCATAAAGACATGCTAAGGTGCGAATCACATAGTCAATAACTCAACATATACACTGCCGCCAACATTCAAAGGGTAGGCTGTGCTTACGCATATCATTGAAATTTAATACTTGCAAAAAGCGTAGTCTTTTCTGCAATCATGCACAAACCGTATGATTTAATATTTTGAAAAATTAAAAAACAAACAACCTGAATTCGTATAAATTAAGTACACTAACCCTGCCTTCTCCTATTTACAAACTGAATCATCAATATTTATACAATCACTGAGGTAGTACAATGAAAAACTTTAGAATCAAAACAATCGTTATGGCAATCGGATTAAGCACAATAACACAGCTTGCTGTTGCCGAGCTCAATACCGATAGAGCCGTTATACACAGTGATGATGACACCCATCGAGTCGCCGCCCATGCAAATTTTGCAACATCTGTAAGCGGTGATCTTTATTTAGCCACTCAAGTAAATGGTGAGTTATTATTTTTTGCTAACGGCGGTCAGGAGCTTACTTTTGAACCCGTCCCTTTTGCTTCGAACAATGAATATTCAGGACAAATCCCCTTATTTGACTTTCCAGCAGCAGGTATTGCACCAGGTCGTTACCCTGTCTATCAAGTGGTGACACAAGCAGGTACTGATCCACTAAATTTCAACAACTGGGTTGGTGGCCTAGGGGGATTAAGTGTCATCAATTTCAATATTAGTCTGCCTGCTGAAATCAGCGGCGATTTTAACAATGATGGCTTTGCTGATGATGATCATGATAGAGATGGTTTCCATGACGATGACCATGACCAAGATGGCTTTCATGATGATGACTCTGATAGGGACGGCTATCACGACGATGATCATGACCGAGATGGCCACACTGACCATGACCATAGTGATGATAACAACAATACGAATGGCGATGCAGAGCAAGGCAGAAGTCGTTACACTACTTGCGCATCATCAAGCTGTCATGGAGCCGACCCAGCCATGAATCAAAATCATATTTTGGAAGCCAGAGACCCTAGCGAAATACTGGAAGCCATTCAGGAAGACAAAGGGGGAATGGGTTTTCTAAGAGATGCTATTACTACAAGTGATGCACAGAATATTGCAGCTTACCTGAACAATTTATAAACGAAGAATTGACAAGGCAGTACGTACCTTAAGGTACGTACTGCTAATATCACAAAATAATATTAAACTGCTTTATTCATATTAATTTCCATTCTTTTTATCTCATCAGCGCCATTGACTAAAGTATCTTGGTCTTCCTGCAAATGATCATCTGAAATTTTATTCGGGTACTCTACGTGCGACAAGATATGTTTAATGCAATTAATACGAGCCTTTTTCTTGTTATCCGATTTTATAACTGTCCATTCAGCATAAGGTGTATTCGTCGATAGCAGCATAGAATATTTAGCAATCGTATATTTATCCCAAAGCCTTTGCGCCTCTTGGTCAACAGGAGAAATTTTATATTGCTTTAAAGGGTCGGTAATTCTCTTTTCAAACCGTTTAGCTTGCTCTTTTTTACTAACCGAGAAATAAAATTTAATAAAAATAATGTCTGAATTAACAATCATTTTTTCAAATTCGGGCGTTTCTCTTAAAAACTCCTTATGTTCAGCTTCAGAGCAAAAACCCATTACTGGCTCAACACCTGCGCGGTTATACCAAGAACGGTCAAATAAAACGATTTCACCAGCAGAAGGTAAATTCTGAATATAGCGCTGAAAATACCACTGTGTTCTTTCCGTATCAGAAGGTTTTTCCAAAGCGACTACTTTTGCGCCACGTGGGTTTAAATGCTCCGTAATTCTTTTAATCGTCCCACCTTTACCTGCGGCATCACGACCTTCAAAAATCATTAAAACTTTCAGACCATTTTCTTTAACGTGATTCTGAAACTTCAATAATTCAACTTGAAGTCTATGTAATTCTTGCTCATATTCTATTGTTTCTTTTTTAATCCAGACTTGTACCTTGCCCTTATTTTTACTGTCAGCCTTTTTTTCAACACTTTTCTTATTCACTTTTTTAGTCGCCATACTCTTCTCCTTTCTAACTCGTTTACCAATCTGTACAATTGTAGTATAAACAGCTTAAAAAGTAAGGATTTTTGACGCTAAGTCAAAGTTATTCGTGGTGATACCTAAACCCACAAGATAGTAATAACAAGCAACAAGATAATTACTGCACTAAAAATTCTGTAAAAAATATATCCCTCAAACCATCACTATTCTTAGCGTGCTTTTCCAACGTGCCTTCAACCACCTTTAACGCCTCTCCACGTAGCGCTTCACGTTGTTCCATCGTCTGTAAGTCAGCAACCGCCTTACCACTGAAGAGCATAATCAAACCATGGCGAATAGCAGGAAAATGTTTTTTTACTTTTTCTATCGACGTATCACCTTCCACCATTAGCTGTACATCTACACGTAAATACTTTTTCGGCTCTGCCAAATTAACGGTAAATTTAGGCGTCATTGCCAAATATTCTACGACCGCTTCAGTAGCCTCTTCTTCTTCCGCTGATACAAAGCTAGGTAGACACCATAAACTTAATAATAATAAAAAAATACGCATAATAATTCTCCATTTTTGTAAAACGACCCTAGCTTTAAATCTCTAGAGCTTAATTATAAACCTTATAACAGCTAAAGACTCTTATGTAGCTGACCTCTACACAATAATAAAGGCGCCATACCTCAAACCTTACTTAAAGTATTCACCAATACATCTTGGTAATAACGCACCCGGTCTATATATTTAACCGGCTCCGCACCTCTTGCATAACCATATTTCAAGTTCTTATAATATTGTTTTTGGCTTAATAAGGGCAATACCCCTTTCATATCATGCCAAGTACTAGGGCTTTTACCCAACTGCCTTGCTAACGCTCGAGCATCAAGTAAATGCGCAAAACCGACATTATATGCGGCCAAAGCAAACCAGATACGATCAGCAGCAGCCACATCTTCAGGAATCCTTTTCAACATTTTATCAAGGTACTTAGCACCACCTTTAATACTTTGCATTGGATCGATACGCTTAGTAACCCCCATTGCTTTAGCGGTATTTTGAGTTAGCATCATTAAACCTCTCACACCTGTAGGACTGCGTGCTTTAGCATTCCAGCCAGACTCTTGATAGGATTGAGCTGCTAATAAAACCCAAGAAAATGGGTATTGTTCTGCAGCCTTTTCAAACGCAGCCTTATATTTCGGCAGCCTACTACTAATTCGCTTCAGGTAAACATGGTTATTATAATAATCAAAAATATCGACATAACCATAATAACGCTCATTAATAATATTAAGGGTTGAGTTTTGTTCAATTTGGGCAAACCAGTCTTCCACATACTGCTTAAAATAACCGACACCAGTAGGTAACATCCAAGCTAATTCCTGCTCTTCAGAAATCGGAAAAGCAACCATTAAATTAGGGTAATAACGACGATTAAGCGACATAATATTAGAGTCAATCACAGTACAATCAACCGCTTTATTTTCTACCTTATCTAAAACTTGCTCAGTTGATAAGTCGCTAGTCACTTGCCATGCTAACTCAGGATAACTCTCCTTTAGCTCAAGTAACGACTCTTGATAACTACTTTCGGCAATAATTAATATTGAACGCCCTAATAGGTCACCTACCTCTTTTGGCATGTTAATTTTACGGTGACAAACCACTTGCTGCTGTACCGTTTTATATCCTGGACCAAAAGTTTGATTTAGTGCTCGGCTATCCGTTTGCGTTAAGCCTGCCGCAACAATATGCCCCTCTCCTTTGTTAATCGCAGCCATAATTTCTTCAATATTATCATAGAGCTTATACTCCACTTCAACATTTAAAGAGTCAGCCAACGCTTTACTTAAATCATACTCAAACCCAGCCGGATCATCACTGGAATCAAGGTAATAAGTCGTAGGCGCATTACGTGTCAAAACAATTAACTTGCCTTGTTTACGAATATCCTTCATCACCGGATCGCTTTCACCACAAGCACTTAATAAAACAGCAGTCGCTATCAACAACAGTAATTTTTTTATCATTCTAAGTATCATTTCTTCTATTTTATCTTGTTAAAATATCGGGGTATCCGTAAATAAAAGCACCTTCTTTTGTAACCCGCCATTTTCAATTAACCTACTCAATATTAAACCGCTATTATCCCTGCAATCGGGAACATTTCCTACTTATTAAGTTTTGCGCTAATAAATAAAATAACGCATTTATTTCAAGATTATTCAATTATTGAGCCAGCTACAGGCATAACACTGATGTCAGTCATACTAACACTATCCTGAAAAGTGCAATATCCTGCCACCAAGCACAAAGTTTGTTTATAATATTTAACATTCTCCACATCAGTTATCCTATTAAAGCCTTGCCTCATAGGTTATTAATATTCCTGAGACCACAGACACCTTGAAAATGAAAAAACTGCTGCCTATCGGCCCCGTTATGATTGATATTGAGGGCACAAGCCTTAGTCAATATGATAAAGAAAAAATTGCTCATCCCAACACAGGGGCGATTATATTATTTGCACGCAATTACGAAGTCCCAGAGCAAGTTACCGAATTAAACCAACAAATAAAAGCTGCAAGAAAAGGGGCGATACTCATTGCCGTTGATCAGGAGGGCGGTCGAGTACAACGCTTTCAAAATGGTTTCACCCGCTTACCTCCTGCCGCGGCTTATGCCGATCAACCAGAATTAACCAGCGATGCAGGCTGGTTAATGGCCGCTGAATTGCTTAGCCTCGGGATTGATTTCAGCTTTGCTCCCGTTTTAGACATTGATTGCGGCGTCAGCGAAATTATTGGCAATCGCTCCTTTTCGCAAGACACCGAACAAGCTTGCCAATTAACCAGTAACTTTAGAAAAGGCATGCGTAGCGCAGGCATGGCCGCCATTGGTAAACATTTCCCTGGGCATGGTGCAGTCGCTTTGGATTCACACTTAACATTACCCGTTGATACGCGAGATTTTGACAGTATTTACAATAAAGATATCCTGCCTTTTAAACAGCTGATTAGCGAAGGCTTAGAAGGTATTATGCCTGCTCACGTTGTTTATCCTTCTGTTGATGAACTGCCTGCGGGATTCTCCACTATTTGGATAACAGAAATATTACGTAAACAACTCGGTTTTAATGGCACCGTCTTTAGTGATGACTTAAGTATGGAAGGCGCAGCGATCGTAGGTGATTTTCCTGAGCGCGCAAAACTCGCACGCCAAGCGGGTTGCGATATGATTTTAGTCTGCAATAACCCACTCGCTGCTGAACAGGTTTTAGATTCCACACCAATAGAACATATTCCACTACGCGAACAACGCTTATTAGCAATGCTAGGCAAACCCAGCCTAACGCAACAAGCGCTTAAAAATAATGAAAGATGGCAAACTATTAGCCAACAAATCAACAAACTGACTGAAGCTTATGCTTAATGAAATTGAACAAGTACAAAAAAACGCCCAATTACTGCATTCTGAAGCAGAAGTAGAAGCGGCCATTGATGTTATGGCAGAAAAGATCAACTCCTCCTTAGCATCGCTAAACCCGATTATCTTATGCGTTATGAATGGTGGCATTGTTACTGCTGGAAAACTAATGACCAAGCTTAATTTCCCTTTAACACTTGATGCTATTAATGTCAGTCGCTATGGTAATGAAACCAGAGGAAGTACGGTTAATTGGCTACAAAAACCCGCTAGCGAGCTTAAAAATCGAGCAATACTGATTATTGATGACATTCTGGATGAAGGGCTCACGCTTGAGGCTATTTATCAATATTGTCAGGAACAAGGTGCAAATCAAATTTATAGTGCGGTTTTAATCGACAAACAAATTAATAAAGCCAAACCTATACAAGCTGATTTTATAGGGCTTTCAGTTGCCAACCATTATTTATATGGTTATGGCATGGACTACAAAGGCTACTTGCGCAATGCCGCAGGCATCTATGCTTGCGCTTAAATAGCAACAGCTATAAACACATACCACTATGAAAACAACTGCAATTATTGGCGGCTCAGGCCTAAGCCAGATAGAATCGATAAAAATTATCGATCAACAGCATATCAAAACACCTTACGGCGATCCATCAGCCGCATGTATTATTGGTGAACTCGAAGGGCAGAAAGTTATTTTCCTCGCGCGCCACGGCAATCCACATACCATCGCGCCCCATAAAATCAACTATCGCGCTAATATGTGGGCATTAAAACAAGCTGGTGCAGAACAAATTATTGCGGTTGCGGCTGTCGGTGGCATTACACCCCAAATGTACCCCGCGCGCATTGCCATTCCCATGCAAATCATTGACTATAGCTATGGCCGTGAACACAGTTTTTTAGCGGAAGATAGCGATCCTGTACAACACATTGACTTTAGCTACCCTTATGATGAAGCCTTAAGGCTACAGTTAATTACTAGCGCAACAGCACTTAAGCTAGACATACAAACAAGCGGTGTTTATGGTTGTACTCAAGGGCCACGATTAGAAACTGCAGCTGAAATTTCCCGCATGGAACATGATGGCTGCGACTTAGTCGGCATGACAGGCATGCCAGAAGCCGCACTCGCTAGAGAACTAGAACTCCCCTATGCTAATTGCTCCGTTATTGCCAATTGGGCTGCTGGAAAAACAACAGGGGAAATCACCATGCCAGAAATTATCAAAAATTTAGAGCAAGGCATGGCCGGTACCGAACAATTATTACGCCACTTTTTATTACACACCTCTTAATTAAGGATAAGACATGACTAATAGCATGACGGCTTTTGCCAATAGTGAAATGGAATTTGAAAACCTGACTCTAAACTGTGAATTACGCTCAGTTAATCATCGTTACTGTGATATTAGCTTAAAAATTCCCGAGCGCTTTCGCTTTGCTGAAGCCGATATTCGCAGCGCCATCAGCGATAAACTGAAGCGCGGAAAAATAGACTGTAGTCTGAGCTATAAAAAACACAACTTAGTGCAACATAGTGTTTCGGTTGATATGCAGGCCGTTAAAGCCTTATTGAGCACCACCAAAGACATAGAGCAGCTAATGGGCACTTCACGCTCCATATCTGCGCTCGAAATGCTGGCATTTCCTGGCATACAAGTCGAAAAAGAAAACGATAAAGCAGCATTACAACAAGCACTACAGCTGCTATTACAAACAGCCATCGATAATTTACTAGCAGCACGTCAGCGAGAAGGTGCACAACTTAGCCACCTCATCCGTGCTCGTTGCATCAAGTTACAAAAATTTGTCGGTCAAGCGCATACTCGCATGCCTGTTGTCTTAGATCTCTTACGCACTAAATTTAAAACACATATTGCTGAATTAGTCGCTGAACCAAACCATGAGCGTATTGAACAAGAAATGGTTTTATTAACGCAAAAATTAGATGTCGATGAAGAATTAGACCGCTTAGATACACATATCACCGAAGTACTCCGCGTTCTAGAGCAAGATGAACCCGTCGGTCGCCGTTTAGATTTCCTTATGCAAGAAATGAACCGCGAAGCCAATACCTTAGGCTCAAAATCAGCCGATAAAGAAATGACAGCATTTTCTATAGAAATGAAAGTACTCATAGAGCAAATGCGCGAACAAGTACAAAATATTGAGTAAGGAATCAATCATGAAAAAAGGCAAACTTTATATCATCTCAGCACCCTCTGGTGCCGGAAAAACCAGCTTAATCAAGAAACTTGTCCCTATTACCGACAATCTCATGGTGTCCGTATCACATACCACTCGCGCGCAACGCCTAGGCGAAGTTGACGGTGCTGATTACTTCTTTACCCCTGTCGAAAAGTTTAAAACTCTGATCGAGCAACAAGCCTTTCTTGAATACGCCCAAGTATTTGATAATTACTATGGCACTTCACAAAAATCCGTAGAAGACAGTTTGAAACAAGGTAATGATGTTATTTTAGAAATAGACTGGCAAGGCGCAGAACAAATCAGATATATCTTACCCGATGCTATCTCTATTTTTATTCTGCCGCCTTCAACAGAAGTTTTACGCGAACGCTTACAAGGTCGTGGTCAAGATAGCAAAGCGGTAATTGATCGGCGCATGCAAGATGCTGTCACTGAAATGAGCCATTATGCAGAATATAATTATCTAGTCGTTAATGATGATTTCAGTCATGCACTCACTGAACTAAAATCCATTATTCTGGCCAATCGCTTAACTATAGAACATCAACAGCAGAACTTAGGTGGGCTATTGATTGATTTGTTGAATTGAATGGGGCGAAAATAATTCGTTTTTAATCAAAGAATCCTATTCTTTTGTTTTACAAAAACTTTTTTCATGCTATAAATACCGTGTCGAGTAAAAACTAATATAAAAATTCGACATCCACTCAGGTTGGTTAGCTTTCAACTCTTAACATTAAATCTAAAATAAAAGCTGACCCTGAAAAACTTAAATAGTTTTTACATGGTTACTTCACAATAATAACAATAGGATTTTTAAAATGGCTGAAGAAGAAGAAAAAAATAACAAGAACTTTTATATCATTGTTGCTGTATGTGCATTTCTTGCGATTGGGCTCGTTACAATCTTAAAAAGCAGGGAAACAGAACACTTAAATTACAGCACAGACACTAAATCTGTACAGCAAGAAGCTCAATTATTTGAAGGCATAAAAAAATACGACAATAACTTTGAATAACTCAAAATAAAACATTCTCTGTTAACTTTCGTTAGCGGAGAATGTTTTTAATCACCAAGCTTCCCTCTTTTTTCTCGCATACGTCCTTAAGCTCTATTTATTCCTTTACCTCAATCACCAAAGCATCCATGCCATTATCTGTTAAACGAGATTTTATAGCGTCCACTGAGGCCATCCGCTTATAAGGCCCCATCTTAACTCGATACCAGATCACTGATTTAACTGGCGCTTTTTCAATCTTCGGTGAAAAGCCCATCAAGACTAGTTTAGCTTTTAAGCTATCAGCATCTGTATAACTGCGAAATGACCCCGCCTGCACTGAATATAGCGCGCCTTGCTTTACTTTTCCAAGTCGCTCTTCCCGTTTACGGGTTTTTACTTCGTAGTCCGGTACAACAAATTCTGCTTCAGGTAAAACCTTATAAAAATCAAACTGAACTTCAGGTTTTGCAGCTAGTTTGGGCTTAACTTTTTTAGCAACTGGCATTATCACTTTTAACGGCGCTGGTTTCACCTCTATTTTTTTAACTTCTTGCCTGATTGGTTTAGCTATCTTAACTGGCTTGCCAGTCTCTGGCTCAGCGGTTGAAGAAATGAGATGTAAGAAATAAGCAAAGATGCCCACCAGTACAACAACCAAAGCCCACCGCCACGCTGATACTTTTTCAATATTAACAGTCGATACAGGCTTTCTTGCGCTGACTCTAGGCTTATTGGGCTTATTGGGCTTACTAGCTTTAACTGGCGACTTACGCTGACCTGAGTTTTTAGGAGGCGTTTTTTTTACTTTACCCCCTTTTCTAGGTAAGCCTGCTCGATTCTTATAGTCCTGGGCCATTACATTGCTTCCGGAGTATTTATCCTCAATAAGTTTAGCCCATTAGCTAAAACTTGTTTCACTGCACAACTTAAATTCAACCGTGCATTACGCACACCCTCATCATCAACAATAAATTGATGCGCATTATAGTAGCTATGAAATTCTGCTGCTAACTCACGCAAATAGTTGACCAACAAATGTGGCTCATATTGCAAGGCGGCTTTTTCTAAAATTTCAGGATAACGTATTAAACTGCTCACCAAGCTAATTTCTTGAGGCTCAACCAATCTATCTAAACTCTCGTCACCTAAAGCAATATCACGCGCCAAGCCTTTTTCATCAAGCTGTCTTAGCACACTACAAACCCGCGCATGCGCATACTGAACATAAAAAACAGGGTTTTCGTTAGTTTTAGAAGTAGCCAGTTTTAAGTCAAAATCCATATGTTGCTCAGATTTACGCATTACATAGAAAAAACGTGCGGCATCTTGGCCTACTTCGTTACGTAACTGGCGCAGGGTCACAAAAGAGCCTGAACGTGTGGACATCTGCACTTGCTCATCACCGCGGTACAACACAGCAAATTGAACCAATAAAACTTTTAATTTCTCAGTATCAGCACCTAAAGCCTGCATTGCTGCTCTAACACGGGGAATATAGCCGTGGTGATCTGCCCCCCAGATATTAATAATCTGATCAAAGCCCCGATCCAGCTTATTCATATGATAAGCAATATCCGAAGCAAAATAAGTGCCCTGCCCGTTATCCCGAACAACGACACGATCTTTCTCATCACCTAATTTACTCGAAGCAAACCAAGTAGCGCCGTCCTTTACATATAAATGACCCGCAGCATCTAAACGCTTCAACGCTTCAGCTATAGAACCATCATCCATTAATTGGCGTTCAGAAAACCACTCTTGATAATTAATGCCGAATTCACCTAAATCTTGGCGTATATCCGCTAAAATTTCATTTAACCCCGACTGAAAAACAGACCGATATTCTTTAGCCCCTAGCAAGGTTTTTGCGCGCTCAATCAAAGCATCAATATGCTCATCTTTACTGCCACCTTCCGGCTCATCGGCAGGAATATCTTCGAACACCAAATCAATAGGATGACGATATTCATTATCCGCTTTGCGATGTAAGTTAGCCGCTATATCACGAATATAATCACCACGATAAGCATTACTCGGAAAAGTAAGGACTTCACCGCATTCTTCAAGATAACGCAACCAAATGCTGGCGGCTAAAATATCCATTTGACGACCTGCATCATTGACATAATACTCACGGTGCACATCAAAACCGACAGCTGCAAGTAAATCAGCGACAGCGGAGCCATATGCAGCACCACGTCCATGACCTACATGCAAAGGCCCTGTTGGGTTGGCAGAAACAAATTCAACTTGAACTTTTTTACCCGCACCAACCTGACTTAAGCCAAACTGCTCGCCTTGTTCATGAATTTTACTGATAATTTGATATTGCGCTTTCGGATCAATAAAAAAATTGATAAATCCAGGGCCGGCGATTTCCACTTTAGTAACGGCTGGATCTTCAGGCAACAGCTCGACAATTTTTTCCGCTAATTGGCGCGGGTTCATTTTGGCTGGTTTAGCCAACATTAAGGATAAATTAGACGCAAAATCACCATGTAACTGGTCTCGCGCACGCTCAATATTAATTGTTGGATTTAGCCCTTGCTCTAAAAGACCCTGTGTTTTTAATGCTGCAACAGCGCCTAATAAGAGCGATTCTAACTTTTTTTTCATGCGTTTAGCTTGTAAGGGTGAGTTTGAAAAAACTCCCCATTATCCCTGAAAACGAGACTAGGTGAAAGCGCTAAGAAATGTGAGTGAAACAATAACAAGTAGGGCGGTGCTTTAGCCCATGGGTTTAAGCGTATAAACGCGGGCTAAAGCACCGCCCTACTACTTGCGAATACGAGGCATTCGAAGATAAAAACTAATTAGCAGCTAAAGAAAACCCTTGCTTGTGCCCTTCCTGATTAATCGCTAACTTTGCTTGTGCCTGTAATTGTGTATCAGCGAATATCTGGGTCGCTCTAACAGGCACAGTCAGCGCGCGGTTAAAGTACTTAATTGCCTGTTCCTGCTTACCTTGCGTAACAAGAAAATCAGCATAATAAAAATTAGCATCGATGGTATTGGCATTTATAGCCAAAGCTTTTTCCAACAACTGTTGCGCCTTGTCATTATCCCCGTAAGCAACAGGCCAGGCAGGAACCATATAATAAAGTGTTCCTAGAGTAACAAATGCCGCACCATCTAATGCTTTAGGATTAAGCTCAATCGCTTTCACTAAAAGATCTTTAGCCTCATGAATTGCCTCTAAAGCGCTAAAAGCGTCAACATTCTCAGCATTACTTGCAACAATAATTGCTTGCAAAATAATAAACTCCGTTTGCTTTGGATGCTGTGCTCGTAAGTCAGTCACTTTACTTAATAAGTATTTGAACTCTTTATCTTGTTGTTCTCTAGCAACACTATAATGAATACGCGCCCATTCTGATTCTATATGCTGAACAGCAGGCGCTAAATCATATGCCCAGACTGAAGCAGGCATTAAATTGAAAATAAAGACCAAGAAAAAAGCAACTATTTGTTTCATGGGAACCAATATAGTTGCTTATTATCATTTTTGCAACAAGTGTTGCAAAAATGATACGACTACCAAGTTGTATACGGTTTTTTAGATAACTGATTATTGTAATATCGTATATCTTCTGTCACATCCTCACCTACCCAGTTCGGCCTATCAAAAGCCTCATCTACAGCCGACAATTCAATTTCAGCAACAATCAAACCGGCATTCTCGCCCTCAAACTCATCAATTTCCCATGTATGTTGCTTAATAACAACAAGGTGGCGCGTTTTTTCTACTAAAGGCTTATGGCATAAAGTCGTTAATAACTCATGCGCGTCCGCTAATGGAATATCGTACTCATACTCTTGGCGCTGCGAACCTATCGTAGCGCTTTTAATATTAAGCTTTGCGGTATCATCACTGACTCGAACTCTTACCGAGCTATGCTCATCACTATTCAAATAACCTTGCCGGTAGTTAATCGACTTAGACACCATTGCCCGCCAACTATCATTTACCAGTAAAAACTTACGTTCTATTTCAATTGCCATTTTCTCTCTATTCCTTAATGATAGCCGTTAGGGTTTTGACTTTGCCAGCGCCAAGTATCCTCGACCATATCGTCTAAATTCTTTTCAGTTTTCCAATTCAATTCACGTAGAGCCAAACTAGGATCCGCATAATTTTCCGCCACATCACCTGTTCGACGTTCGACGATTTTGTAATTAATTGTTTTTCCCGTAACTCGCTCGAAAGCAGCAATAACCTGCAAAACACTATAGCCTCTACCCGCACCGAGATTGTAAGCTTTACAGCCTATATTCAGTGATGAATCGCCTAAAGCCTTAAGCGCAGCCAAGTGCCCTTCCACTAAATCAACCACATGAATATAATCACGCACACCCGTGCCATCAATTGTTGAGTAATCGCCACCGAACACCGATAATTGTGCCAACTTACCTACTGCTACTTGAGACACATAAGGCACTAAATTGTTTGGTATGCCATTAGGATCCTCACCAATCAAGCCACTTTCATGTGCGCCCATGGGGTTAAAATAGCGTAATAAAATAATCTCCCAAGGCTTATCAGCTTTTGTTAAGTCATCAGCAACAGATAAGTCTCGCAAAATATCTTCAACCATCGCTTTTGATTTACCGTAAGGATTAGTCGCTCCAAACACAGGCAACTCTTCGCTATATTTCACCGTATCTGGCTCACCATAAACCGTTGCCGATGAGCTGAAGATCATTTTTTTAACCGCAAACTCTTGCATCACCTCAATTAAAACCAAAGTGCCATAAACATTATTTTGATAATAACGGGCCGGCTGCACACAAGATTCACCTACCGCTTTTAAGCCTGCGAAATGCATCACCGCATAAATTTTATGCTCGGAAAAAACATCCGTTAAGGCTTGCTTATCACGAATATCTGCTTGTACAAAGGAGGCTGTTTTTCCCGTTATTTGCTTAACTCGCGCCAAAGATTCTGCGCTGCTATTGGATAGGTTATCCACTACCACAACATCATAACCCGCTTCTAATAATGCCACACAGGCATGACTACCAATATAACCCGCGCCACCTGTTACCAAAACTTTCTGAGCTGTCATTTGAGTAATTCCATGTTTTTTTTAAAATCATTGTAAGGTAAATTTCAATTATTTTATAAATATAGCCAACAAAACTTCGCACCTATATAAATCCTACCTACCCTGAAACACTCTAGCTTATGAACGTCCAGTCCATTCCCGAAGTGCATCCAGCAAGCATAGGCGCAGCTTTAAAGAGTCTTTACTAAAAATGACGTAATCAAATGTAAATGGGATTTAATTTGATGTGCATTATCCCATACAGCCATAACGATATCGAACTGCATTTAGACATAATACAGAAAATTAAGCTATCAGCAGCTTGTTTATATTCGCCTAAGCAAATATAATTTTGTCATGAATACTGAAACCTTAGCTAACCTTTTCAAAGCACTTTCCGAACCTGTTCGTTTACGCATTCTGGTCTTATTACTAGAAAAGGGCGAACTTTGCGTTTGTGATTTAGTAGACACTTTAAACCTATCGCAAAGTGTCACTTCGCGTCATTTAGCTTATTTGCGCAATAACGATATTGTCACCGCTAGACGAGAAGGCGTTTGGATGTATTACCAACTAACAACTTATACGCAGTCAGAGCTAAAGCCACTATTTAACTTTATTCAACAAAGCATTACTAACAGCAAAGAAATACAAACTGATCTAGCGAATGTAGGCAAGACAAAGAACTGCTAAGTACATGGAAACTTCATTTTGGAGGGGCTTCTTTTAGACGCGACTAATAATCGCAACCAAAGGCTCTCCCCACAATAAAAAACCAGCCGAAACAAGGCTTAATTATATTTATATATCTGTTTATCCGCATATACGTTAAGAGAGAATTATGACCATAAAAGTAGCAATCAACGGCTTTGGCCGCATGGGTAGATTGGCATTTCGCGCAGCATGGGATTGGCCAGAATTTGAAATTGTACATATCAATGAAAAGGCCGGTGACGCTGCAACTGCTGCTCATTTACTTAACTTCGACTCGGTACATGGCCGCTGGGAACATATTGCGGAAAGTGAAACTAACAAAATCATTATCAATGACAAGTCGATCAGCTATACACAAAACAGCGCACTTGAAGATACTCCGTGGCATGAACTTGGCGTTGATATTGTGGTCGAATGTACTGGTAAATTTAAATCCAAAGAAGCACTCGCGCCTTACCTTAAGCAAGGCATAAAAAAAGTCGTCGTTTCTGCGCCTGTTAAAGATGGAACTTTAAATATTGTCATGGGCGTCAATGATCATCTTTATGACCCTGCAGTGCACCATATAGTCACTGCCGCCTCTTGTACCACTAATTGCATTGCCCCTATCGTTAAAGTAATTCATGAGAATTTTGGTATTAAACACGGCTCAATTACCACTATTCATGACATGACCAATACGCAAAGTATTCTTGATGAATATCATAAAGATTTACGCCGTGCCAGAGCCAGTGGCTTATCGCTAATTCCAACCAGCACTGGCTCTGCCACAGCGATCACTGAAATTTTTCCCGAACTAAAAGGCAAATTAAACGGCATCGCCGTACGCGTTCCTTTAGCGAATGCATCTTTAACCGACTGTGTATTTGAAGTTGAGCAAGCCGTTACCGTTGAAATTGTTAATGCCGCATTAGAAGCTGCCGCAACGGGTGAATTAAAAGGTATCTTGGGCTATGAAACAAAACCTTTAGTTTCTGCCGACTACACCAATGACACTCATTCCAGCACAGTCGATGCCTTATCAACAATGATTATCAATGGTACGCAAGTCAAAATATTAACTTGGTACGACAATGAAATTGGTTATGTGCATCGCATGATGGAATTAACTAAAAACCTGGCGCAATCACTTTAAGGGTCAAGCAATGAATACGCCGATACAACAATATATGGTCGTCACCGCAAGCTACTGGGCCTTTACTCTGACCGATGGCGCACTCAGGATGCTGGTAATTTTGTATTTCCACCAATTAGGCTATAGCCCATTAGAAGTGGCTAGTTTGTTTTTGTTGTATGAATTCTGTGGAGTTATCACTAACTTAATAGGTGGGTGGCTTGCTGCGCGCATGGGGCTAAATACTTCCATGCATTTCGGTCTAGCCCTGCAAGTCATTGCTTTAGGCATGCTCTTAGTGGAGCCATCACAACTCAGTGTATTCTATGTAATGATCGCTCAAGCCGTATCCGGTATTGCCAAAGACCTGAATAAAATGAGTGCCAAAAGCAGCATTAAGCTATTAGTGCCCAATGATGCGCAAGGCAAACTTTATCAATGGGTAGCTTTATTAACAGGCTCAAAAAACACCCTAAAAGGTGCCGGTTTTTTTCTAGGAGCAGCGCTTTTAACATCACTAGGCTTTAGAGGTGCGATTGCCACCATGGCTGCCTGCTTAGTGATTGTTTTAATACTCAGCTTTTTATTATTGCAAAAAGATTTAGGAAAAACCAAGTACAAACCCAAATTTACCGATATTTTCTCTAAAAGCCCCGCAGTTAATCGCCTATCAGCCGCACGCTTCTTTTTATTTGGTTCACGCGATATTTGGTTTGTCATTGCCTTACCTGTGTTTCTTCAAGAGCATTTACACTGGAATCACACCGAAGTCGGCACATTATTAGCTGCTTGGGTAATAGGCTATGGCTTTGTTCAATCAGCCGCCCCCTTCATAACAGGCACTCATAAAGGAAAAATACCCGATGGTAAAACAGCGATGCTTTGGGCGATCTTACTAGCAATCATGCCACTCGCTATCGCAGGATTTTTACAACAAGGCTGGCAAGCAGGCAGCGTACTCATCATTGGTTTATTAGCCTTTGGCGCAATATTCGCCGTTAATTCTGCCGTACATTCTTATCTAATCGTCGCTTACGCAAAAGAAGACGGTGTATCACTCGATGTGGGTTTTTATTATATGGCCAATGCTTTGGGTCGCTTAGTTGGCACAATATTGTCAGGCTGGGTTTACCAATCATCAGGTTTGATTGCCTGCCTAATCGTTTCTGCTGTTTTTATTATCATAACCAGCTTTATTTCTATTGCACTGCCCCGGCATACACTCAAACTAAATAAAGATACAAAACTTAACACCTGAGAATTATCACCCCTTATACCCCCTAAGGCTATAAGGTAGTAAGAGCCCACTCCTACCCTACCATTTAACTCTCTAACCAGCCCTGCAAATCGACTCTAAGCTACCCAGCAGTCGCAACTTATACAGCACCTTAAAATAAAAGGTAAGGTCTCAATATCCTCCTTTGTTATGGACTAAGTTTTTACACAACACCTCTTGACATGCAAATAATAACCATTATCATTTGCAATAACATTTATTACATAACCGGTACTGCTTAATGCGCTTAATTCAAAAAAAACTATCTTTTATTACACTACTTTTTGCAGCTTTGGGGCAAAATTTATTGGCCGATATAACCCCTCTTAGCTTATTAGAAGAAAAAAAACTGACCTTAGAGCAGCAATTAGGGGGGAAAATATTTTTTGATACGAACCTTTCATCTCCTCCCGGGCAGTCTTGTGCAAGTTGCCATGATTTAAAAACATCTCTAACAGACTCAATACAAAACTCACCTGTATCACTAGGCGCAGCTTTAGGGAGAACAGGTACTAGAAATACACCGTCCGCAGCCTACTCTGCATTTTCACCTGAGTTTCATTTTGATCAAGAGGAAGGTTTATTTATTGGTGGTCAGTTTTTAGATGGTCGTGCAAAAAATTTAAAAGAGCAAGCAAAGGGACCATTTTTAAATCCTAATGAAATGAATAACACCAATGAGAAAAGTGTTATTGAAAAAATCAAGGGAGCAAATTATGTACAACTTTTTAAACAAGTCTATGGCCAACAAGTTTTAAATAACCCAGAAGAAGCCTACGATAAAATGGCTCAGGCAATTGTTGCATTTGAAAACACCTCTAGCTTTAACCAGTTTACTTCAAAGTACGATTATTTTTTGGCTGGTCGAATTAACTTATCTGAGCAAGAGGAAAAAGGACTAGAACTTTTTGAAGATGAAAATAAAGGCAATTGTGCAGCTTGCCATATCAGCAAAACAGAAGATGGTTCACTGCCTTTATTTACTGACTTTACCTATGATAATTTAGGTGTCCCATCAAACCCCGATATTTTAGCCCTAAAAGGTGATGGCTTTATTGATGTTGGCTTAGGCGAAACTGTTGGTAGTGAAGAAAATGGCAAGTTTAAAGTCCCATCATTACGTAATATTACAAAAACTGCACCGTATATGCACAATGGCTCTTTTTCTGAACTGAAAGAAGTTGTTGATTTTTATAATACCAGAGACATTGATGATAAATGGGGGGCCCCAGAAGTCAGTAAAAATATGAATACCGAAGAACTCGGAGATTTAAAGCTAACAAACGAAGAAGTTACGGCTATTGTTGCATTCTTGCATACATTAACTGATGGTTACCAACTTGAAATGAATCCTATTTTTTCCGTTGAGAGTGGCACACTTGAATTACCTTATGTCAGAACAGAATCTGTTAATCAACCTGATAAATTTTATTCCGCTCAGCTACATCTTAATAATAAAGGTTTTTTTGAACTGACACATCTACATGAAACATCTATTACTGATTTTTCAATGCTTAGCTCAATACCTTATTATTCTGTTGATACTGGAATTCTTGAACTACCAACTATTGAAGGTTCAACTCAAATGGGTGCCTACATTGGTCAGCTAAAATACCTCCCAGAAAACAATGGAAAAATTAATTTTGAGCTGTCATATTCCAAAAACATTAAATAAAATGTAAAGACTGCGTCTTCTTACGTCATTCCTGAAAACGTATAATTAGGATCTCTTCTACACCTAGAAATTCCCGATAAAACAATTCAGGATGACGGTATCTTTATAGCTATTTTCCCGCTACTAATGAAAAGCCTTACTAGCCCCTTATATACACTTGTTTTATATAAATTTTGATATATAGTTAGCGCTCATTCACTGAGTAAAACAACTATAGGGAATCAGCAATGCTAATTAAGGGAAAATCATCTATTTTAAGCAGCGAAATCACCGACAGAGCTATTTTTCAAAATCGCCGCAAAATCATCAAAGCCGCTGCCGGCTTATCTATTGCCTCACTACTACCAAGTACAGCCAACGCAGAACAAACTAAAAAATACGCACAAGTACCTAGCGGACCTTATTCTGCCAACGTTCAAGTAACCAGCATTGAAGACGCAACCAATTACACCAACTATTACGAGTTCAGCACCAACAAAAAAGACTCTACCGTTTTAGCACAACCATTAAAAACCAGCCCTTGGGTAATTACAGTTGAAGGCGAGGCGGAAAAAACGGGCAAATTTAATTTAGAAGACATACTCAAAAACAACCCGCTTGAAGAACGTATTTCTCGATTCCGTTGTGTAGAAGCGTGGTCTATGGTGGTTCCTTGGATAGGCTTTCCCCTCGGCGCGATGCTGCAACAATTCAAACCTACAGCAAAAGCAAAGTTTGTCGAATTTACCACGCTGTATAATCCAGAAGTCATGGTCGGGCAACGCGGTAAATCTTTAGACTGGCCTTATGTTGAAGCGTTGAGAATCGATGAAGCCATGCACCCTCTAGCCTTTATGGCAACTGGCATGTATGACGAAGACCTACCCAAACAAAATGGCGCACCATTACGCTTAGTTGTACCGTGGAAATATGGATTTAAAAGTATTAAAGCCATCGTAAAAATACGTTTTAGTGAAACCATGCCAGCCACCGCGTGGAACAAAATGGCTGCGGGAGAGTACGGCTTTTATGCCAATGTAAACCCAGATGTACCACATCCACGCTGGAGTCAAAGCAGAGAGCGCATATTAGGTGCTAGTATTTTCACGCCTAAACGTAAAACCGAGTTATTTAATGGCTATGGTGATCAAGTTGCCTCACTTTATACCGACATGGACCTTAAGAAATATTTCTAATGCGTTTTTCAAAAAAGAGCTGGGCGTGTATAAAAATCAGTATTTTTTTACTCAGCCTAACGCCCTTCCTACTCTTAGTTAACGACACACTGCAAGATCAATTAGGCGCAAACCCGATTGAAACTTTGCATTTTAGCTTAGGAGATTGGGCTTTACGCTTCCTGTGTATTAGCCTCGCGCTAACACCGTTAAAAAAGCTACTACAACAAAGCTGGCCTATTCGCTTTCGGCGCATGATGGGCTTGTTTGCCTATGTTTATGCCAGCTTGCATTTTTTGGTTTATATCATCCTGGATTTATCTCTTTCCTGGGAAATCTTTATTGATGAAGTCCCACAAAGCCCTTATATTCTAGTCGGACTACTGACCTTTCTATTACTCACACCCTTAGCACTCACCTCCACCAAAGCTATGCAAAAACGCTTAGGTAAGCGCTGGGAGCAATTACATAGATTAGTTTATATAGCCGGAATCAGCGCCATCATCCATTATTTATGGTTGGTCAAATCAGATATAAGTGAACCACTTTTTTATGCCGCAGTGATGTCGATATTATTAGGAACTCGATTAATTCTGTACTTCACAAAACAACGTAGGGTGGAATAGCGCTAGCGTTTTCCACCGTCGATGGAAGCAAGTTAACGCTACGCTATTCCAGCCTACACCTATCCAGCTTAACTATTTGGACCCTCATTTAGTGAGGCTTTTTCAGCAACGAGCACAATAACCAATCCTACAACAATCATTAAATTTGGAATGACAGAACCATCCGCCTGCACATTCGCGATCATAGCCAGCAAGATAACAAACATCCCCATAATAGCTACATAGCCTCTCACGCCTTTCGACCTCTCACTTTCAATATTTAAACCCATTATTCTCTCCGATTTAGATTAAGTCCTTAGCTATTTTATACGCCAGAAAGCTTATTTAACAATGAAGTTAAGAATTAAAGTGAAGGTGGAATAGCGTTAGCGCTTTCCACCATCGGTAGCAAGCCAATCTATCATCGCAAGCAATATGCCGTAAAACGCCACGCTATTCCAGCCTACACATCCAACTTACTGGGTTGTGGTTTACGATCTCCTCTTTCCCAGTGCTTCATGGCATTAACACTGATACCAAAAGCTGAGGCAAACTCTGTTTGACTCATATCAAGCTTAGATCGTGTAATTTTTACACCTATAGCAGAAAAACAGAGTTTTGCGCTTTATTTAAGCAATTAATACTTGTTGCTTGCGACGATTTAACATCAAAATAACTAAACCCGCGCTCATTAACCATACTGAAAGTGGCTCAGGTACTGCGTGGGTAGCTGAGGATGCGGTAGCGAGATTTTCAACAGATAATGATTGCCAAGTTGAACCATCAGTCGTAAAGCGCATGCTGCTTGCGCCGTTACAGCAAGCCTCTGCCCAATAAAGTTCCAAGGTATGTTCGCCAGCTGTCAGGCCATTATTAAGTGCACTAAGTACATCACTGTTAGCCCAATTGCCCGACCACCATAAATCATCGACTCGATCGCCAATTAAGCCATCATCCAAATAAATTTCAGCGCCATAATGCGCATCTAAACCAGCTTCAAACCCCCACGTTACAGCTGATCCTAACGAGAATTGAGCCGTTAAGCGATTTATGGAGTACCGCCCAGGCCGGTATGAATTAAATACACTAATTGAATGTGTGTTAACTGTTGAAGACTGGCTAGTCCAGGCACTCTCTAGGTCATTACCATTAGTGTTGCGGTTAAAGTTCATTGTTTCTATATCAATAGAAGCCGCGTTTATATTACTGCTAAGTAGACTAAATAATAGAACAGACATTGCGAAGTTAATTGTTTTCATAAGCGTTTCCTTTTATACCTTCAGAGTTTAATTAATAACCTGCAGACATCATGCCAGTTATCAACATTCAATTTATTTTCGCTTCTATTTCCACCTTTTACATTTAAAATCAATTATCTATATATTTAAACTTGGTTAGTTTTAGTTAAAACTATTCCTATCATTACTTATTTGGATTTGTCAGATGTTGTGACAAAAATGTCAGGTGTTATGCCATTTCTGTCACTTTATGACAGGTCATGCAAATTAA
>Ga0209081_1000192_pt1 | contig 36486 bp, 25 predicted proteins | sample GOMGulsemesocosm_4_FD_184636 | JGI IMG/M metagenome (GOLD analysis project Ga0209081, IMG submission 184636) | Methane-oxidizing microbial communities from mesocosms in the Gulf of Mexico - GOM15B Gulf of Mexico (SPAdes) (version 2) | ecosystem: Environmental > Aquatic > Marine > Cold seeps... | reverse complement strand
CAGTATTGCACTGGTGAAGGCTGAGCAAGTTAAAAGCGCTGAAATAATTGTAGCGGCTGAGCAACCTTCACGCTATCTGCCTTTACTTGAAAACAAACGTGTTGGCTTAATTGTTAATCAAACATCACGGGTAAAAGAGCAACATCTCGTTGATTACTTATTGAATAAAGGCGTGAAGGTTAAAGTGATTTTCGCACCAGAGCATGGTTTTAGAGGCGATCATGATGCCGGCGAAAAAGTAGCTTCGGGCTTAGATAGCCAAACAGGTGTTAAGGTTTATTCTATTTACGGTAAACATAAAAAACCTTCTAGCGATATTATCAAACAAATTGATGTATTGGTCTTTGATATTCAGGATGTCGGTGTACGTTATTATACGTATATCAGTTCTATGCATTATATGATGGCTGCGGCTGCTAGTAACAATATTCCTTTTATTGTTTTAGATAGACCTAACCCAAATGGCTCGTATGTAGATGGCCCCTTATTAAAAAAAGCCTTTCAATCTTTTGTTGGTATGCATGAAATCCCCTTGTTACATGGCATGACAGTGGGCGAATTGGCGTTAATGATCAATGGTGAGAGCTGGATAGAAAACAAAGCTAACTTAACCGTTATAGCCAATAAAAATTATCAACGGACAATGGCCTATTCTCTGCCGGTTAAACCCAGTCCTAATCTGCCTAATGACGCAGCAATAGCGCATTATGCTTCTTTAGGTTTTTTTGAGGCGACGCCAGTTAGCATAGGTAGGGGCACAGACTTTCCGTTTCAAGTTATTGGCTATAATGACTATTCAATTGGTGAGTTTTCATTTAAACCAAGATCAATTAAAGGCGCTGCTAGCTCACCAAAATTAGAAGGTATTAAGGCGACAGGGCAAGATTTGCGTCAGCTAAATACAGCATGGTTAGATTTATCGTATTTGATTGCTTGGCATAAGCTATTCAAACAACACAATCAGGTGTTTTTTACCCGTAGCGATTTTATGGATAAATTAGCGGGCACTGATCAATTAAGAAAACAAATACAAATGGGTTGGTCGGAAGAAAAAATACGCAACGCTTGGCAGCAAGACCTAGCCAAGTTTAAAGAGCAGCGTAAACCTTACTTATTATATCGTTAGATTTTTATGCATGCTCAATTTTAAGAGCTAGAAATAAAGAGCAGTAATGTTAACTCAAATTGAACAATTTACTCAAGCGCTAGCGCAACATTTAACCGCTGAAGCAATCATAACTGACTATAGTAAACGCTATGCCTATGGTACCGATGCAAGTTTTTATCGCTTAACCCCACAATTAGTCCTCATTGTTGATAATAGTAAACAATTAAGTGCCATTATCAAGTTGGCTAATACCTATAATGTAGCAATCACCTTTCGAGCAGCTGGCACTAGTTTATCTGGTCAGGCGGTAACAGACTCGGTACTGATTACTCTTTCTGAAAATTGGACTGATCATGAAATTCACAAGCAAGGGGATAAAATTACTTTACAGCCAGGAATCATCGGTGCAAAAGCCAATGCCTTGCTTAAACCTTATTCGCGAAAAATAGGTCCAGATCCTGCCTCTATCAATAGTTGTAAAATAGGGGGAGTCGCTGCGAATAACTCTTCAGGTATGTGCTGTGGCGTTAAACAAAATAGTTATCATACCTTAAGTGATATGCGTTTGATCCTAGCCGACGGCACCGAGTTAAATACTGCCTGTGAGCATAGCTGCGCTGACTTTTTAAATTCCCATAAAGAATTAACCGACGCATTGATGCAGCTTGCTAAGCGCATACATAATAACTCGGCCTTAAAGCAAAAAATTCAACATAAATATCGTTTAAAAAATACCACAGGTTATGGCATCAATGCCCTAATTGATTTTGACGATCCTATTAATATTATTAAACATTTAATGATAGGCTCTGAGGGGACATTAGGTTTCATCGCTGATATCACTTTTAATACTGTGGTGGATAATCAGCATAAAAGTACCGGATTTTTTATTTTCAATGACACCAATACTGCCTGTCAGTTGGTAGAGAAATTAGCGGAGCTTGATGTAGCTGCAGTTGAATTACTTGATAAACGTGCGCTTTTATCAGTAGCAGACCATGACATTATGCCAAAAGATATTACCTCTTTTGATGAGCAGTCAGTGGCATTACTTATTGAGATTCAAGCGGCAGACTCAAATCTTTTGGCGCAACAAGTACAGCTTGTTACTGCAGAGCTTGCATCGTTTGATGAGTCGATTAGCGCACAATTGAGCTTTGATACTGATAGTGAACGTAACCAAGCATTGTGGAACATTCGTAAAGGCACTTTTCCTGCTGTTGGTGCTATGAGGGAAATGGGAACTACAGTGATCATTGAAGATGTTGCTTTCCCGTTAGCGCATCTTGCTGAAGGTATTGCTGAATTACAGCAATTATTTGAAAAGTTTGGCTACCACGAAGCCATTATTTTTGGCCATGCCTTGGTAGGTAACTTACATTTTGTTTTTACTCAGGCTTTCGATACGCCAGAAAAAGTCGCTCGATATGATAGCTTTATGGCTGAAGTGGCCGACTTAGTTGCTGTACAGTTAAATGGCTCTCTTAAAGCTGAACATGGGACCGGCCGTAATATGGCACCATTTGTTGAATTAGAGTGGGGCACAGAGGCTTATCAAATAATGAAAGAGCTGAAAATATTATTTGATAAAAATAATATCCTTAATCCTGGGGTGATTATCAATGACGATCAAAAGGCCCATATCAAGCACCTTAAAGTATTGCCTAAAGCTAATGATATTATTGATAAATGTATTGAGTGTGGCTTTTGTGAGTCAGTATGCCCATCAGAAGGGTTAACTTTTACCCCGCGTCAAAGAATAACCATTTGGCGCCGAATCAAGCATATTAAGCAACTTATTTCAGTACAAGAGCAAGAAAAAGATAATAACTCGTCAGGAAAGCTCTCTGCTTTAAAGCAAGAATATCAAGAATTGATGAATGAATATCAATTCTTAGGAATAGACTCTTGCGCAGCGACAGGTCTATGCGGCATGGAGTGTCCTGTCGGCATCAATACCGGTGACTTTATCAAGGCATTACGCAAAGATAGCTTTAATAAATCGTCAATTAAAAAACTGACTTCTAATACCTGTAATAATAATTTCTCTGCCGTTATACGAGTGGCAAGTTTAGGCTTAAGTTTAGTTGATAAAAGTAAAAATATTTTAGGTGAAGTACCGATTAAAAGCGGCTTTAAGCTAATAAATAAGTTATCTGGCGGTCATATACCTTTATATTTCTCCCATTGGCCTAAAGGAGAGAAACAGCTTGCTACAGGTTTATTTAAATCAGCGCAGCCACGAAAAGAAAATAAAAGAGTGGTTTATATGCCAGCATGTGCCGGTAGAATTTTTGCACCTGCTAAAGCTAATGATGAAAAATCATTAGCGCAAGTGGTTATATCGGTATTAAATAAAGCAGGTTTTGATGTGATTATTCCACAGCAAAGTCAATCTTTGTGTTGTGGCATGGCGTTTTCGAGCAAAGGCGATGAACAAAATGCGATGAGCAAATCAAAGCAAACGCAACAAGTATTATTGCAGGCCAGTGAAAATGGTCGATATCCGATAATGATTGATGCAAGTGCCTGCGCGCTACAATTAAACTTAAGTCATAACGGCAGTAAAATATATGAATCAGCAGAATTTATTAGTCGGTTTATTTTACCGCACTTAGATATTACGCCAAAAACGCAACCGGTTATGTTGCATGTTACTTGCAGCTCCAAACGTAGCCATGTAGATAATCAATTAGTGAATGTCGCTAAACATTGTGCTGAGCAAGTTAATATCCCGGCAGATATTTCATGTTGTGGCTTTGCTGGTGATAAAGGTTTTTATCAGCCAGAGCTAAACAAGCATGCTTTAAGACATTTAAAAGCGCAGTGTTCAGAGCATTGCAATCAAGGCTATAGCAATAATAGAAGTTGTGAAATTGGTTTAACAAGGCACAGTGGTGTGCCTTATCAATCGATTTTCTATTTGCTTGATGAAGTCAGTAAAGCTAAGAAAAAATTTTTAGTTTAAAGCCTTGGTTGAACCCTCTATTAGGGGTATAAGTTAAAATTGAACTGTTTAGAATATAACCTTTGAATTTATAAATGAGAGTTTTTATGAAATTATTATGGGTAATTGCTTGTAGCGTTATTTTATCGGCCTGTAGTGCTTCACCAACAACAAAGGTGAGTTTTACCAACATTGACCAAGTTATTACTGAAATGGAAAATACTCAGGTACTTATTTTATCTGATCATACCAAACCAGGTCATTTAAACTTAAGTACTGCAGGGGCTGATAGTAAAGAGCGCAATTTTATCGACCCTGCCATTGTTAAATTTAATCAGGCGTTAAAGCAGCGTAATTTATCAACCTATGTGTTAAATGTTGAAGATATGTTGTTTGATAAAGAAGTCATTCGAACGAAAGAAGAGTTCAACTTAGCTTATGAAAATTACGATAAAGTGCTCAAGGCAGCGGTTAAACATAATGTCACCATTATTTCATTGCATTTTGATGTAGACATAGTTCTTGCTGATGATTACAAGGACGGAAGCCTTTATGTTGGTGGCGTGCAAATTATATTAGATAAAAGAAATATTAGCGCGGAAACATTTAAATTAACTTATTACTTGTTACATGATTATAAAATTTTACAAACCTTGAATGAGGCTGGATTTAGAACTCGCCCAGGTTATGATGATGAAATTAGATATCAGGATAACTTAACGTTAAATATTACCGGTGGCTCAAAAGGAGGCAGTCTTTTGCTTGAACTAGCGCCTCAAAGGCAAGCAGTTAGGTTATACGGTACCCCAGAAAAAACGGCTAACGCGTTAGCGCCTTCATTGGCTTTGCTTGCTAAAGTTATTGATGACTTTAGGCGACAGAATAAACTCTAATGTTTAGAATATTTGTTTGATAAAGCAGCTGTAATAAAGTGTAGTTGCTCATATCTGTCTTACATTATTGTATGTTAATACTAATTAACTCCCCCCGATTGAGGGTATTTATTTCCGCCGTTCATGTATAGGCTAAAATCTCCATTAAATTTATAAGGATATTTAAATGAAAAAATAACTTTTTTAATCTTATTACTTATCGGCTTCAAACTAAGTGCAAGTGAAATATCATATGGCGACATTGTTCTTCATGAATGTTTGACCTGTGACTCAAACGAATAATTAGAACAAGCAGCATTCAGTAAAGCGAATTTTTATGCTGTGCAACCTAATAGTCAATATGAACTATTTGTCTATAACTCAAACACAGGATTAAGCGAACAATTTACCGTAAACGTTATTGAAACGGGAAGACGACCAAGAGTAGAAATATACCTGTCAACAAAAAACGCTGATTTAGTGAGTGGTTTAAATCAGTTTAAAAATAATTACTCCACTTTAAGCAAAAAAACAGTTGAGATAGATTGCGATATTAATAACAGTAAATGTGACAGCCGTGCTTTGGGGACAAATTGGCTAGATGTTCAATCCTATACTCGTGGCCATGAAAAAGTTGTAGCAGATCTTAATGGGTGGTCGGGGATATTTATAGCGTTCAGAATGAAAGTAGGAACTTTTAGTTATATAGTAAAAGTTAATTTTGACAACGGAGACATCTTAACGCTTTCTTTAATTAATGCATATTCAGACGTAGGATTTAAGGTTGTATCTCTTGAAGATAAGAACGGAAAAGACATAACAAGCTCTTACGTAAACTATATTAAACAAGTATCAAATTACAGTGAAAACTCGCCAGTTTTGACTTTTAGAGGGTACGATATTTATTTCGATTGGAGTGACCATGTTGGTTGTGGAAATTATGAGTGCAAGGTCATTATTACAGATCCATAGATAGATAACCCGATGCATAGTGATTTTTGGGGTATACCACAAAAGCCACTATTTACAATAAGTTACATAATAAGGAAGTCTAATGGAATTGAATATAAAAAGTACTTTGTTAGGACTAATATCTGGTGTTTTATTTTTATGGCTTTATTCTGAATATTTCTCATACTACATACAGTTTATACCTGCTTTAAATCGCTCAGGGCCTGATTTTTTCGGAGTTAAGCTTGAAATACTTGTATATCATTGGCTAGGTGTGGGGCTATTTATTTTGCTTATTTCATATATAGCCATGAGAATGTTATCAAAACTTGGGGTTAATCATAATTGGCTTGCAACATTCTTTGCATTACCATTTGTTTTCATTCACTTGCCTCCTTTCTTTGAACCACCGCATTTATCCTTTTTTCTTAACAGTGTGCCTGATGTTGCTTTTTTATTATTAGGAAGCTATTTAGGGGGCAAACATGGAAATCAAAAAACTCCCCTCTAAAGGTAAGTTTATAGCAATATCAACAGATATTGCTATAAACTCAAGGTATTGATTTTATGAAATACGTTGCTTATTTTTATATTTATGAATTTAGTGTAAAACAAGATGGAAAATCTAATATATGCGTGCTAATGGAGCCTTAACTGTTGTTAGTGAAAGTCGGATATTGGCGAAGCAAACTTTGATTTCTCATTCAGTTAACGGTAACTTCAGCCTTATAGTTAATATCCAAAAATTGAACCCCACTGTCGGCTTTGTGAAGGTTTGTAGATCATGACGCTAATGCTCAACAAACCTTCACTTTTAAGTTTTTAATATCGAATTTCACCTAACCCAAATAAGGTGTTTCTTATTCATCTAATATCAATTTATGGCCGATAGCTTGGGTTATCTGTCCCATAATAACCTCCTGCGTTGCACCCGTGACACTTGGTGAGTTTCCTGACTGACTGATAATACAACGATAGCCAAGCCAAGCAAATGCCATTGCTTCCATATATTGGCTTTCTATGCCGATACTTTCTGTAGTGTTAACCTGCCATTGTGGTAATAATTTGCTCAGTGAATCCATTAAGTGCTTGTTTTGGGTGCCGCCGCCAAAAACGTATAATGTGCCAGAAGAATGTTTAGCTAACGCGTTGGCAATGCTAATGGCGGTTAGCTGGACTAAAGTTGCCATTATATCGATATCTGAAATAATGAACTCAAGCTGTGCTAACTTTGCTTGTAGCCAAGTTAAATTGAAGTATTCTCTGCCTGTACTTTTAGGAGCTGGTAGGGAGAAATAGACGTCACTTAATAGCTCTGCCAGCAGTTTTTGATTAACTTGCCCTGAAGCTGAAAACTCACCATTTTTATCATAGGGTTGTGATAACTTATATTGCATCCAGCTGTCGAGTAAAATATTGCTAGGCCCAGTGTCAAAGCCGGTCAATTGCGTTGAAGTAATGATGGATAAGTTAGCAATTCCGCCAAGGTTAAGTAAAACTATGCTAGCATCATTGTCAGGTGTTTTAAAAAGACTTTGATGAAACTTAGGCACCAGCGGAGCCCCTTGACCTTGAAAGGCAATATCCATACCCCTAAAATCAGTGACACAGGTAACGCCTGTTTCAGCCGCTAATACATTCGCATTCACCAATTGCATTGAAAATGGTGTTTGGCCAAACGGGTGATGTAATACCGTTTGCCCATGACAGCCAATTGCTCTGATTTGAGATCTTTCAATTTGTTGCTCCAAAATGAGTTGGTTAACGGCTTGAGCATAGTTTCTCGCAAGCTTGACTTCAATTTGTCCTAGCTGTTTTAAATCACAGTGAGCACTCTGGCAAAGCTTTAAAATATCTTCCCTATTACTATCATTGAATGGCAAGGATAAGCCAGCTATAAACTGACTGTTATTGTTGACTATTTTGGTAAGCACAACGTCGATACCGTCAACACTTGTTCCTGACATTATGCCAATGTAGAGGTTCGGCTTTTCAATACTCATATTCGCTCTGCTTTATAACCAATTAGGTAGTTTATCTTTGTTAATTAGCTCTGCTAATGTTTGTGGCTCACGTATGGTTGATAATTGTTTACCTTTAACCATCATTTCACCAATAAATGGACGAGTATTGTAGGTTGATGACATAACAGAGCCATAAGCGCCAGTATCTTTTATCACCAAAAGTTCTCCCTGCTCAATGCTTGGGAGCTCTCTTGCTTTAGCAAACGTATCACCGGTTTCACAAACAGGGCCGACAATATCGTAGATTGAAGTGCTACTTGATTGCTGCTTAACGTTTTTTTGCACAACAGGAATTATTTGATGATAAGCGTCATAGAGGCTAGGGCGAGCAAAGTCATTCATCGCCGCATCTAATATCAAAAATTGTTTATCGGGTGATGTTTTAACATAGTTAACTCGTGTTACTAACAGTCCTGCGCTGGCGAGTAATGCTCGGCCTGGCTCAACAATTATTGAACAACCCAGTGGTGACAAATATTGATGAATTAGCTCAGCGTATTGTTGCAGATCGCATTGTTTTTCTGTTTCAGGGTTATAGGTAACACCAAGGCCACCACCAACATCAATGACCTTAATGCTATGGCCTTCATTAGTTAACTCGGTGACCAATTTAGCTATTTTTATAAAGGTGGCTTTAAAAGGAGTTAAGCTAGTAATTTGTGAGCCAATATGAACATCTATACCTTGTACATTAATGCCAGATAAGCTCGCAGCAAAGGCATAGATCTCTTTTGCATTGGTGTATTCAATGCCAAATTTATTTTCTGCTTTGCCTGTAGATATTTTTTCATGGGTGTTTGCTTCAATATCAGGGTTGATTCTAATGGCGATATTGGCGGTAAGGTTTAAAGTGAGACAAATTTCGCTGATATGTTTTAGTTCAGGTTTTGACTCGACATTAAATTGCAAAATGCCCGCTTTTAATGCTGCGCTTATTTCTTGTGCTGTTTTACCAACACCAGAAAAAACAATTTTACTTGCAGGAATTCCTGCCGCTAAGACACGCTTTAATTCTCCTGCACTCACTACGTCGGCTCCAGAGCCAAGTAAGGCTAAGGTTTTTAATATCGCTTGGTTTGAATTGGCTTTAACCGCGTAGCAAATTTGCGCGTTTACCTTACTAAGCCCTTGAGAAAATGCTTGGTAGTTTGTTTCAATTTCAGTCGCTGAATACAAATAAAATGGTGTGTTCATTTTATTAGCAATGTCTAATACGGAGAGTGACTCCGCATGCAAGGTGTTATCTATATAGTTAAATTGACTCATGATGACTCTTTATAATTTAATTTATCATCATTATTGCCTATTATCGGCTTATGTATATTACACATATGAGGGGAGAGCAATCGCCGTATTTTGAATAGAATAAAATGAAGGCAAATAATTGGTATTAAATATGGATTGGCTAACGGTGCTTCCTCCTGTGGTAGCGATAATCATTGTGTTTTGGAAGAAGGAAGTGCTATTAGCGCTTTTGATGTCCTTGTTTACTTCGGAATTGTTGTTTATTTTCCTAACAAGTGAGCAAGCAAGTGTAGACTTATTTGGAGGTGCTATAGCGACAATTAATAAAATTGTTGCTGTTTTTTCTTCGCCAGGCAATGTGCGGCTATTGATGTTCTCGTTAATTGTTGGCGCCTTAATGGCACTGATGAGGTACTCTGGCGGCGTTACTGCGACCGTGAAACTATTCATTAATAGAGGTATAGCGAAAAATAAGCGACGTGCTGGTCTTTTGACTTTTTTCACTGGGGTTGTGGTTTTTATCGAATCCAACTTAAGTGTATTAACAGCCGGTATTATTTCTCGTGGCTTATTTGATAAGTTTGGTATGAGCCGTGCTAGGCTGGCATATATTATTGATAGTACCAGTGCGCCAATTTGTATTTTGATCTTGCTTAATGGCTGGGGGGCTTATATTTTAGGCTTGTTAGGTAATTACTCATTGCCTAGTTCGGCCATTAATACCATGATTGCTACCATTCCTTATAATTTCTATGCTTTATTAACTTTAGTGGTGGTGTTATTTACCATTATTACTGGCAAAGTATTTGGCCCGCTAAAAGCCTCAGAAATTAATCTCAATATTAAAGAGCCAGTAGTCGACACGAGCACAGAAGAATCAAAAGAGTCAAACGGTACAAAAGCGAGATTTATGCTTTTGCCTTTAATAACACTGGTGTTAGGCATGCTCGGCTTTATGTATTGGAGTGGCAACGGTAGTATCGTCAATGGCTCTGGTTCCCTATCTGTACTATATGCTGTTATTTTCGCCTGTATAGTCGCTTACTTTTTGATGATTAAAAGTGGTGAATTTAATCATCAGCAAGTGATTGATATCAGCTTTAAAGGTATGAGTGAATTATTGCCTTTAGTCTCTATTGTCTTGTTTTCATTGGCGTTAGGCAGTAGCTTACAAGCGTTGGGTACTGGGGTGTTTATTTCGGGTTTAGTTGCAGATAACTTGCCATTATTTTTAGTTCCAGCCATGATGTTTTTAGCAGGGGCACTTATTTCTTTTACTACTGGAACCTCATGGGGGACTTTTGCCATTTTAATCCCCATAGGCATGCCCATTGTGATTAATGTCGGATTAGAGCCAGCGTTAGTGCTTTCGGCTATACTAGGCGGTGGGGTGTTTGGCGATCATTGTTCGCCAATTTCAGATACCACAGCAGTAAGCTCAGTTGCCTCAGGCTGTGACTTATTAGAGCACGTAAAAACTCAGTTACCTTACGCCTTATTTTGTGGTGCTATCACGTTTTTCTTGTATATTTTAGTTGGTTACTTATCTATTTAGGAGTTTAAAAAATGTCGTTACTTAATCGTGTTACGTTTATTTCGTTTCTGGTGCTAAGTTTTAACAGTTATGCCAATCAAGCAATGCCGGATGATTTTGTCATCGTTAATGACTTAATGCCTGATGCGATATTTGATATCAAATACCATAGTGATGATAACTTTGTTGGCGAGGTTGTAGATGGTTATCATGCTGATAAATGTATTTTACAACAAAAAGCTGCCATAGCCTTATTAGCGGTATACCGTAAAGCTAAAGAGTTAAATTTCAATATAAAAGTATTTGACTGCTACCGACCACAAAAAGCCGTGGATCACTTTATCCGTTGGGTTAATGACATTAAAGACACCAGCACTAAAGATAATTTCTACCCCAACTTGGACAAAGCTAGTTTATTAGGTCCTTACATTGCACCAAAATCAGGGCATAGTCGAGGCTCGACACTTGATTTAACCTTAGTTAAAAAAGTAAAGGGACAGTGGCAAGAGTTAGATATGGGCTCTGCCTTTGACTTGTTCGATCCTATCTCTAATACCGATGATAAGCGTATTAGCATGCAGCAAAAAGATAACCGCTTACTGTTAAAAAAATTGATGCTAGAAGCTGGCTTTCTAGACTATGACATGGAGTGGTGGCACTTTACTTTGGTTGAGCAAGCTTATCCAAATCATTACTTTAACTTTACTGTTAGGTAATCTCATATTTGAGCTAAGGTAGTTTTCTATCGTTTAGGCCGATAGGTTCCAATTGTTTTTATCAGGCATAAATATCCATACTAGCTGCATATGAAATCAGTATTAAGAATATAAATGTCTGTTAACTATTTGTCTGCCAAAGAGCTATTAACTCAGTTTAAAAACAAAAAACTTTCTCCTGTTGAAGTCATACAATCCTATCAGCAAAGGTTTCTCCAAATAAATGATAAAGTGAATGCGTTTAGTTTTACTTTTTTTGACCGGGCTTTAGAGCATGCAAAGCTTGCTGAACAAGCTTATATCAATAATACCGCATCAGGTCTTGCTGGTTTAGCTGTTGCTTTTAAGGATGAAACGTTCATTGAAGGTGAGCCGATGACAAACGGCTCTCTTTGCTTAAAAGATAATATCGCAACCTCTACTGATCCTGTTCCGGAAGCTTTACTTTCAGCCGGAGTGATAAATATAGGTAGAACCACTACGCCTGAGTTTTCAACATCATCAACGACTTGGTCCAAACTTTGGGGAGTAAGTCGAAGCCCGTGGAATTTATCGATGACTTGTGGCGGCTCTTCCGGTGGTTCAGCAATTGCTGTTGCGTCGGGCATGTGTAGTTTTGCCAATGGTACCGATATTGGTGGCTCAATACGCATTCCTGCAGCAATGTGTGGTATTTATGGTTATAAACCACCACATGGACGAGTTGCAGAGATAAGTCCTTATAATATAGATCCTTATTGCCACCATAGCTTGCTAACACGTACATTAGACGATTTATTGTTGGCTTATCCTCATATTAAAGGTCCACATTGGCAAGACTCCCATTCATTTATTCCTGATGTTAATCCACAATTAATACCTACAAAACACATAAAGCAACTGAAAATTGCTATTTCTGTTGATCTTGGTTTTTATCAAGTTGATGAAGATATCAAAGCTAATTTATTAAAAACAGCCAAAGTACTTGAGCAAGCGGGTGCCATCGTAGAGTTAGTCGATATTAATTGGGATGAGCAGGTTATGCAAACGGCCAAGGTTCACCAACGAGCTTTGATGGGGCAAATGTTAAAACGTGAGTACTCAGGTTCAGAGAAGTTTGAGCTGTTAACACCTTATGTCCAAAGTTATTTGGAGAGTGTCAGTAAAACAACGTTAGAAGATGTGCTTGATGCCAACATACATGCCTGTAAAATGTGGGATGAATTAGCCAAAGTTTTTAGAGAATATGACTTAGTGATTTGTCCTACTGTGGCGACATCAAATATCTCCGCTGATTTTGATTATAGTAAGGACAGTGTTTTTATAAATGGCCAGCAAGTAGATGCTAATAAAGGCTGGTTTATGACTTACCCTTTTAATACCTTAGGTCAATGCCCTGTATTATCTATGCCAAATGGCTTTTGTTTAAATGGAATGCCAAGCTCAATTCAGCTGGTTGGCAGACCTTATCAGGAAGAGCATATATTTATTGTAGCTAAGCTTCTTGAACAGCAACAAGTAGGTCAATTATATAAAACACAATTCCCAGGTTTTGTTTAATATGAGTATTTATAAAGATATTTTTATTGTTTGTTACACCATGTTTTTATGGGGGATCTCGTTAAAGATGTATGCAAACGAAGCTTTTCAAATTGCAGATGTCCCTTTTTATGATCAAAAGCAAAACAAAGAGCAGGGCTGGCGCGCATGTAATATTACTTCTATTGCCATGATGCTTGACTACTTTGATATAAGCCCTAAAGACAAAGTAGCAACAAGAACACCAGATTATTTATTTAAGAAGTTTGGTATTAAGCAAGATCCTTTTGAATTACAAGCCATATTCAATATGGTTGCCAGAGATGCCGGCTCTACCATTAGAGATGTATTTTATGAGCACGGTACTATCGCTCAACTCAGAGAGTTAGCTAGTAAAGGAACCCCAACGATTATTCATGGTTGGTTTACTGACTCTGGTCATATATTAGTTGTTACAGGCTTTGATGGGGAGAACTATATTGTTAACGACCCTTATGGCAAGTGGCTTGGGGAAAAGTGGCAGAAGTCTTCAGTGGCTTATGACAGCAGTGTTTCAGGCCAAGGGCTACGTTATGAGGCAAAAGATTTTGAGTTGGCCATCAATGACAACGGCAAAGGAAATGACTTGTGGTTGCATACCTTCATAAATATTTCTAAGAATATCAGTAAATAAAACTCCTTATATATAGTTTAAACATGAAAGGTTAATGCGAAATGAAATCTCTAGATATTAAAAAGTGGTTGAACTTAATATTTATCACTAGCTTTAGCTTGGTGTTTTGCGTACCAAGTCACGCAATAGTTAGTGATATTCTTTATAAATCAGTTCAGCAAGATAAACTCAACCACTATCAAATAAAAAGCAATGATATAGCGCCTTTAATCGAAAGAATTAAAAAAAATTCGTTATTTAAAGTTGAGCAAATAGGGCAATCATTTTTGGGAAAGCCTATCCACAGTATTACCGTTGGCAATGGTCCTACAAAAGTGCTTTTCTGGTCGCAAATGCATGGTGATGAGCCAACAGCAACTCCAGCAATTTTCGATTTACTAAATTACATTGCAAAAGAAACACAAGCCCAATGGCGAAAGTCTTGGCATGAAAAACTAACACTTAAATTCATTCCCATGCTTAACCCTGACGGTGCAGATAATTATCAACGATACAATGCACAAGGTATTGATATAAATCGCGATGCTAAACAGCAACAAACGCCGGAAGGAAAAATTTTACTTAGCATGGCGAAAATATTCCAACCAGACTTTGGTTTTAATTTGCACGACCAAAGACGAAACTACGCAGCAGGAGATAATAAGAAGCCAGCAACTATTTCAGTGTTAGCACCATCGTATAACAAAACTAAAGAAGTTAATGAGGTTCGAGGTACTGCAATGAAATTAATCGGTGATCTCGTACCAGTTATTGAGCACTTTATTCCAGGACACATAGGTAAGTATGATGACGGCTTTTCTGAACGAGCCTTTGGAGATACTTTCACCGCGTTAGGAACAAGTACTGTTTTGGTTGAGTCAGGAGGTTATTACAGTGATGATAATCGCCAAATGCCGCGTCGTGTTAATTTTGAGATTATGATTGCAGCTATAAATAATATTTCAAATAAACAATACCTTAAGCAAAGCTTAGACGCTTACAATGCAATCCCTATGAATAATGAAGGGGGGATTCAAGATGTGGTGATCCGTAACTTAACGGTTAATGCAGAGCATAGTTATCAGATCGATTTAAGCTTTATTATGAATATTTATGGTAATAAAAAAGCTAAGATCAACGAGATAGGTGATCTTTCATCACTTGTTGGCTATTTTGAATTTGATGCGTCCAATTGTCAATATGCTGAGGGTAAAGCGTTTAAACTAAGCACAGAAAAACCACTGCTACTAAGTGACACTTTATATTTTCGATTGCTTAAACGTGGTTACACTCACTTTGTTGGTGATAAATCGGCACTTAAAATAACAACCCAATATCCTGTTGTTATTAATCCTAGTTCTGTGTCGACAAATAGACCAAAACTAAATACTAGTGCAACGTTTTTATTAAAAGATAAATCAGGTATTAAGTTAGTGGTGTTAGATGGGCAAATTTATGATTTACGTACGAATAAATTGCTTAATAAAGCAGGGACTTAATCCATTTGTATAAGACCTCAAGCTACCTCTCCCCCTAACTGGGTAAGGTTATCAATAAGCCAGTTTAAACACTGACCATGAGAAGTCTCACTTTGCCAGATGATATCGACACAATGTGGGTAGGTAACCGTCTGGTGTGTGGTTGGTAGCTTTACTAATTCACCAGTCTCTAATTCATCTTTGATTAAATTTAATGGTAGATCAGCCCAACCGACACTATTTTTAACGGCCTTTATTAACAGGTTTGTACTATTGGTGTACCAGAGTTTGGTTGATATTTCGGTGTCAAAACGTCGGTAACCAGTATCACTATCAGTGATGCGTATATGACGATATTGCGTTAAATCATGTGGAGATACTTTATCCTGTGATGCGAGCGGGTGCTTGTTACTAACGATAGTACTGTAATGGGTATGTGAGATGCCGCGAAAAGCAAATTCCTCTGGGTAATCATCTTGGCTCAAGGTAATGGCTAAGTCTACCTTACCTTTTTTAAGTAGTTGGCTAGCCCTATGGTGTGGCGCTGATATTAATAATAGAGAAGTTGACGGAAATTGCTCTTCAAACTTAAGCATAAGCTCGAATATAAGGTCACTTGATAATGCACTTTCATCGTAGGCAATACTAATTTCATTTTCGACATCTTCAATCATATTGTCTATACGGTGTAGAAGGTTATTGTGACTTTTGGTTACAGTTTTAATGTCATTTAATAAAGAAAGACCTTCTTTGGTTAATGTGGGAGAACGGCTTGTTCTGTCAAAAAGATCAAAGCCGGTATCAATTTCCAGATTACTGATTAGCCCACTGATCGATGATTGTGCTTTGCCTAACTTTCTTGCAGCAGCTGAAAAGCTTCCTGTTTCTACTGTGGTTACAAACGCTTCAAGCTGTTCCATAGATAACTGCATTTTACTGACCTATTCATTACTTTTAAGCAACTAGAAAAGTTAATGATTTTCTAGTTGCCATTAATTCAATTACTATAATTTACCACAAACATTAACTGTGGTATCTATAATGCTTTTTTTATTTAAAAGGTGTTAGCGCATTGCAGTATCTGTTTTTCATACTCTACCATTGACTACAATCATTCTTTTTGTAATCGAGTTGTTGCCAGTTAACCTGTTCAATATCAGCGGCTAAATCAGCAGTATGAATACGCCAAATTGAGGCATTAGGGCCAGCGTATTCAATAAATTCATCAAGTTTATCGCTATCTAAAATTGCATCCTCATGAGAAACAATATGCCAAATAGGCTTAGTTGCACCTAAATTTTTATACTCACAATCACCTTGTGCGATTGTGCCTTTAATATCGTTTTGTGTTCCCCATTTTTCAACATAGGTTTGTGGCATGTGAAAATCGGCATAACTATCGATAATATCGATAGCCATACTATGATCACTAGGGTTGCCCCAAGTGGTAACACCTAATAAAAAGGAGTCGTCTATTAAGCCTTCATTAATGGCTTGGTTTAACTTATCTCTATGAGCTAACATTAACGTTTCAAGTGCATCTCTTTTGCCGTCAAATTCAACCTCAATATCCATAACATAACCTGTATATCCCACCTTCGCAGCCGCATATAACATATCGGTTTGTGATTGTGTTTCGCTAATGTCGTTATAAGTCCAGGCCCAAGGCTCTATTCCCTTATCTTTGTAAAATTGTAAATTACTCGGCTGACAGGCATCTTGCCAAACACCACAATTAACACTATCACCATCAAAACTAATGGCATTGGCTTGATAATCATAATTAATATCATGAATTTTAATGAATACTCTTTTAACGCCCATCTCTGCTAAATAGTTAGCCATAGATTCATGATCGCCTTTTACTAAACTTGCTTCATCAATATACCAAAGCCAAGCGCCTAGCTTATTACTGCTAACTTGGGTTATTACTTCATCTGAAGTTGATGACGGAGTTTCTTTTGTACCTGTTTCATTTTGGTCACCACTACCACCGCCACAAGCACTTAGAAAAATAGCAGCGAACAGTACAGCGTTGAGTTTAGAATTTATCATTGTAATTCCTTTATTTTTCAGTGGCTTCTAATGTATTAAAAAGCACATACTATGAGCAATTAGCTTCTATAGGATGAGGCTATACTCATACATGGAGCAGCTAGTAAATTTAACTAGCAGAAAAAAAGACAAAATATTTTTCTTTGCTATAGAGCCTGTTATCGAGCAATTTTCTTGTCTGCCTGTACTAGGAAGATAGCACTTGCCACAATAGCAATGGCGCCGATACCAATGACATGGTTAAGGGAGTACATTGAAATAACTAGCCCAGCTACAGGAGGCCCGATCACCAAGCCTACTTTAAACGCGGTAACACAAAACACGATTAAACGACCTGATTTATCTACGTCATTAAATATTCCCATCATTACAGGGACAATAAAGCTCCATAAAATTTGATAGATAATTGTCGCAAAAGCATAAATTAGCCAAGCGTTGCTTGGCTCCATATAAAATAATGCCAGCAAACAAGGCAGCTGAATAATAACCGTTAACCAAATTGAAGCATGGCGACCAATACGCTTAACTGCCCACCCCGACAACCATGAACCAATTGCACTGATAGCAAATCCGATCGCCAATAGGCTACCAATTTCGCCAAGTGACAAGCCTGCAGCTATACCTATGCGCTCTAGGTATGCCCAGATAGTACCTTGGGCAAAGTAATAACAAACGACACCGGCGAAAACGAGTACTGTTGGTTGCCAAATTAACCGTAAATCAACATCAAAACTTTGCTGTTGTTTAATACTGCTAGGGAAGGTAAATATTGTCATCAGAAAAGCTAAGATTAAAGTGATATTGAAAAACTGAAAAATACCAGCATAGCCCCATTGTTCAATAACACTTGGCAGCAGGGCAAACCCTAGCGTGCCATAAATTACTTGAATGGTAACCATGTCGCCAAAAGCTTTATCAGGATTTTTTCTGTCTCCTAATGCGGCTAGCGCAATTGAGTAGCTGACACCACAAGCTAAGCCAGCTATAAAGCGAATTAGAATTAAGATGGAAAAATCATTGATCCAGCTGGTCGCAAAATTGGCGCCAATGAAAAGCAACAAACTGAAACTAACTAACTTCTGCCAGTGGCAACGGCGCACCCAAAAATAAGCAGAGGCACTGGCTATTAAAATTCCGGCGATATCGCTGGCCGTTAAAAAACCGACTTGTTGGGTTGTGAAATGTTGACTATCGGTAAAGGCGCCAACCATCAAAGGCATCAAGGTTGTAACCGCCGCGCCCATCATGGCAACCATCAATACAGCCCAATAAGATAAATTAGTTTTAATCGCTAACTTGTTATGTATAGTTGTTATCATTTCTTCCTCAATATTAAAAAGGCCTATTAATATAGGCCTTTTATATTTTTACAATGATGTATTAGTTAGCATTATTCCATAAAGCTATAACTAAAATTAACCCCTATGGTGCGAGGCTGTGTAAATATAGTGTTATAACCAAACGGACCGCCGTCGTAATGGTATGATACCTCAGCATCTTCATTAGTCAGGTTATCTATCCAAAGTGTTGCTGTCCACGAATCCATTGAATAGGCAACTGACGCGTCAAATAAGGTGTAGCTTTTGTACTGATATGGCACACTTAACTCACCAGTCTCATCTGCATCAACACGATCACTAAATATCTCACCAACATATCGAGCACGTAATGAGGCATCAAGTGTACCATCACCAATGTCTTGGAAGTAATCTAGCGATAAATTATGGCGCCACTCAGGTGTACCACCTAGCTCACCACCTTTATACCAAGTACGACATTGATTACCAGGAGTGTTTTCGTCTCCTTCAAATAGACATAATGATTTAGTTTCTACAAACTCGGCTTTGGCATTAGCTGCTTCCCATTTGACAGTAAAGTTATCTGTGATGTTATACCTTAGCTGCATTTCTAAACCTTGAGATTCAGCGTTAGGACCATTATTAGTACCATTTAACGGAAAGCCAGATAAATTTTGGCTATTGTAAGTTTGCGCATTGCCCCACTCGATATGGTAAACATTTAGTTGAATGTAAAGGTCATTATCAAGTGTGGTGCCTTTATAACCAAGCTCATAGTTAGTGGTTTCATCTGGTTGGAATATTTGTGCTTGTGGGCTTACTTTTAAATCACCATCGTCACGATAACTATTGGTACCACCTCGTCTAAAGCCTTGAGAAGCGGTAAAGTATACTAATTGATTGTCTGCGAGTGTGTATGCCGTGTTGAACTTAAAGATGGATTCTCCAGTACCTTTAGTCGTTGTTGTTTTTTCTTCAGCGCCTATCCAACCAGTGTAGTCAGAGATATCTCTTAAATTAGTGTCTTCCCAATTGAAATAACGTGCACCAACAGTAACATTCCATGCGTCGGTAATTTTATAGTCTAACTCACCGTAAATGGCGGCTTCTTTATATTGTGAATTAATATCCTCATAATAGCCTGTATCTAACTCTGGGCGATTAGGATATTCAGGCACAGGGTCGAAGCCCCAGCCATCTCTCATTGCTTGGTCCAACCCAGCATAAACTTCCCAGAACTTTAAACTGCTTTCTCTATCGGAGTAGTAAAAACCAGCAATCCAAGAAAGATCACCGTCACCGTTAGAAACAAGGCGAGTTTCATGCTCTAGGCCAGTATATGAGTTATCGTATTTGACTAAAGCAGACTCATCAGTATCTTCAAACCCTAAACCAGGAACACCTGCTATGGTGTTGTAATATAAAATACCGTAATTTAAATAGTCGCCTTGTCCATCGCTCGTTTCATCATAGTAGGCTGTTGAACTTGACAGATTTGCAAAGCCCAAGTTCCAGTTAAATTCTACCGAGACCATTTCGAACAAGCGATCAGTAAATTCTTCGTGTACACGTTGCAGTGTGTAGCGGTCATGCTGCAAGGGCGCTGTTTGGTTGGTCAAAGTACATTCTTGTCCAGCTTGAAATTCAGCACAAGCTTCGTCTACATCCCAACGACTTCCGGCTGAGGTACCATGGGCAAGTTGATCTTGACGAGTATAAGCAAAATTGATATCAAAATCATCACTTGGCGTCCACATCAGCTGCAAACGAGCACCTGTGTTATCTTGCCAATCATCATCTTCAAAGTATTCGCCTTCAGGGCTACCCTTTTTATAATTTTCTTCATCCCACCAAACGGCTTGTTTTACACGGTCTGTGTAACCATTGTCATCTAAGCGAGAAACGTTGGCGCGAAATGCTAGAGTTTCAGCCAAAGGAATATTAACCGTAAAGTCAGTATCGTGACTTAAACTGCCTTCTTTAACCTGATAAATACTGGTATTAAAGTCAAAACTAAACTCTTCTGCATCTGGTTTATTGGTTATATAGCGGACGGTGCCACCTAAGCTGCCGCCACCATATAATGTACCTTGTGGGCCTAAAAGGGTTTCTAAGCGATTAATATCTTTTAAACGATAAGTCATACGCGGCAATGAAGTAGCATCTAAATAATAAGCAATTGTTGAACGTTCAAAAGAAGTTAAGTTAGTCGCTCGAACGGATGAAACGTTAAGGCCACGAACGGTAACTGATTCACCTACGCGGGCACTGTTTTGCGGAGCATTAATTACCACACTGTCAGCAATTAAGCTTTTCATGTCGGTAATACCTTTGCTACGAAGTTCCTCTGCACCCATGGCAGTTACGTTCATTGGAACTTCACTGGCTAAGCCTAATCTTCCTGAGGCTGTTACTTCAATAACTTCTATATCATCAAGTGCTTTGTTCTTATCAATGATTTCTTCTGCACTAACAGCTACGTTAGCGCATAACGCAGCAGAGATGAGTACTGCTACCTTATTTAATTTAAACCGTGTCATGTTAACCCCTTTTTTATAATAATAAGTGTAAATAGCATGATGCAAAGAAGTTACTGTTTTGAACCTAATGCAATATGATGCCTGTAGAATTAACCAACACGGGGCTTAGGTAAAATTAAATTGTATCGGTTAAAGCGATAGGTTGACCGGATGATAGTATCATTAACAGAAATTGATCGGCGAATTAATGGATAGAAGTTTTTCTATTATTTTATAGGCGAAATAGAATATAGATTAAACCTATCGCTCTAGGCGATATGTTCTGCCGTGAGATGGGTTTTTAAACTTGTTACAGTCTGTTTAATTATTAAATAGAAGAGTGGTTTTAAGTATGCAAATTGTTGAAGTATCACCTCCTTATGATCCCTCTAGTAATGCAGCATTAATCGCCAATAAAGAGGGTACTATGAATCTGTCATTATGGAGTAATAATCTAGTTGAAACTTCTTTAACAATTGGCAAGCCGCAATTCTATTCTCAGCTTGCTAGATTGCTAGCGCAAATTACTGATTTTGAAGAAATGGTCATTTTGCATTTTAGTAATGACCATAAACCTAAATTGTTGTTGCAAAAAAATAAAATCAATGGCGATGATTTTAATAAGTATTTAAACTCTGCTTATGTTCTTGATCCTTTTTATCGCTTAGGTACGGATAAAGGCAGAAAAGGTTTTTTTAGATTAAGTGATATTTCCCCTATTCATTATTCGCAATTTGAGTCTTACTATAATAGCTATTTTAGGTACTTAAAAATAATTGATGAAATAGGTTATTTGATCCAACTACCTAATAATGGCGGTTTTATTCATATTGAAATGGCAAATTTTGCTGGCTCACCACTTTTTCTGGAAACTAGGTTACAGCAGTTTGAAGAATTATTTGGCACAGTTGAGCGGCTTGTGATTCAACATCATCAGTCTAATGGATTCATAGATGGTAATTGTGTTGAACATAATTATATAGAAGAATTTCATCGTCAATTTTCTACCAAAGTATGTACCCCTAGAGAGCATGAAGTGGTATTACTTATGTTGCAAGGCTACTCGGTAAAATCAATGGCGCAAAAAATGAATTTAGGCATTGAAACGATAAAAATGCACCGAAAAAATATTTATGTAAAATTAAATATTGGCTCACAGTCGGAATTATTAGCCTTGTTCATTGATTTATTGGCGATTACTGAGCCACCAATAGTGGAAGATCCACTATTTTTGAAACTCGAAAAAGACAAAAAATGGGCTCGAAGTGTGAGGTTAAATGCATAACGTCATAAAATATAGTGTCTTGTTTTTGTTGTTAATAATTTTAGGTGCTAAAGCAAACTCTGAAATAGAGCACCATGCAAGTATTAATATGTCATTGGGTAATGGAGAAGGGCAACCTAGCAAACATTATTGGCAACAAAAGTTGCGTTATAAAATAAAAGCTCAATTACAGCCAAGTAAAAAATACTTAAAAGCTAGTGCCGAAGTCAAGTACTACAATAATTCTTCTGATGAGTTACCTTTATTGTGGTTTGAGTTGCCCCAGCAAAGGTTTAAAGTTGGTAGTAAAAGTTACAAAATTAATGAATTTACGTTGGCAAAGGAAGAGCCAGTACAAGCTGGTACAAGCTATTTAAAAGTATTTAATAAATCTGGTACACAATTAAAAGTTAGTTGGCATGATACCTTCTTTTCAGTAGAACTCGTTAGCGCTGTAAAACCCCAAAGTCATACCGAGTTGAAATTTGAATGGGATTTAACTTTAATTAACCGCGAGCATAAGATGCACCCTAGAAGTGGTTATGAAATCTTTGAAAATAATAAAAGTATTTTAGGGGGAGCGCAGTGGTTTCCTAGAGCTGTGGCATATACCGCTGCCAATAAGTGGTCACTGAATCCTTTTTTAGGTGAAGCTGAGTTTAGCCTTGAATTAGCCGATTATCAGGTAGAAATTAACCTACCAAGTGATTATGTGGTATTAGCCACGGGAGAACTAGATAACCCAACTGCCGTTCTTTCAAAAGAGGCATATGAAAAATGGCATAACATAGCTCAAACCCCTGTTGTTATTTACCCAAGTAAAGATGTATCGAACATAACTAACAAAAAATGGCGTTTTAAAGCAAAAAATGTACGGGATTTTAGTTTTGCAGCAGGCAATAACTTGTTGTGGCATACACAGCAAGTGAATGTTTTGGGCGAAATGATACGGCTGAATGTTGCCTTTCCAGATAATGGTCGTTGGTTATGGAATAATTATGCTTTTTCAGCCACCTATCATTCGGTTAACTACCTTGCCGAACTCTTTACCATGGTACCTTTTAAAACTTTAAGCGTAATTAACTTATCCGGTATTAGCATGGAATACCCCGGCATTAAGTTTGTTGGATTTCGAGGGCCAGATCACAATATCAATGATAAACAAGCCAGTTACTCACGTACTGAAAAATATGATGTTATCGGTGGCATAATTCATGAGATTGCTCATAGTTATTTTCCGATGACGGTCAACATTGATGAAAGGGTGGAAGGCTTTTTTGATGAAGGCTTAACAAGTTACTTGAGCTATCTTGTTGAGCAAGCATGGAACCCTAATTTTCAAAGTTTTTATGGTAAACCTTACCGGGTACACGAAGCGACTAATAAACCTGAATATTCTGCACCCTATAAATTAGCGGATGATCTGTCAAATAAATTGGATAGCCATTATCACGTCCCAGCAGTTGCCTTTAATGTGCTTAATCAATCCTTGTTAGATAAAGGTCAGTTTCAACAAGTGTTAGCTGATTTCATTCATTTATGGCAAGGGAAAAGATCCTACTTTAAAGACTTTACCAATTTTGTCGAAGCACAATCGAATAAAGATCTTCAATGGTTTTGGCACTACTGGTTTGAAACTAATAAACATGTGGATTTGGCTATTGAGGCTCTTGAGTTAGTACCAAGCAAACAAAATAGCGATACAAACGATGTTGTAGAAAATAATAACGCCATTAATGCCGCTACAACGCAATTGAAAGTCATAGACCCAGCTAAAGCAAAGCCATTAGTCGATAGTTTTGAAGGAATAAACCCAAATAAGCAAGATAAATACAGTTATAGTAGTGATGATACCGAGCTATCATCTTTTTACTGGGAAAAGTGCTTATTAGATCAAAAGAGTAAGCACTTCGCAGTTAAGCAAGATTTTCAAGCTGGTATTCGGTTACAGCTAAATAATTTAGGCGGAATTCCGGCGCCGATTGTACTCAAAGTTTTTCTTGATGATGGTACTAGTCTAATAAAAACATGGCCTGCTGAATTATGGTTAGAACAGCCTAGCCCGATAACATTGGCATGGGATTTTGCTAAGGATGTGCAAATCAGTTGTATTGTGCTTGATCCGAACAGGATGACAGGCGATATTCAAAGAGAAAATAATCTTTATATCGTTAAATAAATACCGTCTATCGGTTTAATCGATACAAACTAACTTCAATTATCATTATGTTTTTTATAAAGTGTCCGTAGCTTTCTAGTTGAGAGCAACACTGACGAGGTATGCACTCCCTTACACACGTATGCCTCGTCATCCAATCTATCATCACCTCTCCAACGTTCTCTATTATGACCTCATTGTCACTGCCGACATGACGTATCGGTTATTACGATATTAACTGATTTCTCCAATCACCGGACTGTTGTTATTTTGCACAGTGAGTGTGAAAAACAACCATCAATTGTTTGATGTGATAACTATAACGCGGTTCTTAAACCAGATAATAAGAGAGACAAAAATGAAAATAAATAAGCTCATCTTGCTAAGCTCCATTGTGTTATCTTCCAGTGCATTTGCCTTATGCCCGACAGGGAGTAGCTTTGATAATACCCTCGATTTTTGCGCAACCAGTACCGACGTATTTGGCCCCTTTACCAATGAAATGGTCGATAATTGTAATCAAGCGGGTGGCGGTAGTGCTTGTTCCAATACCTTTCCATATGATGTCCAAGGCTATACCGTAGATGTATTACGTTGGTCAAAATCCTTTGCAACAAGTATTAGAGGTACAGAAAACTGCCCTGTAGGCTCAGTACGCTCACCTACCTATGGTGGCCATTGCTTTGAGTCGGTTTCAGGCGAAGATAATAATGTTTATGGCAATTTTGATACTGACGAAGTAGCAGCTTGTGAAAGCCTAAATGGCGGCACAGCTTGTTATACCAACAGATGGTCAGCTAACTTTTACTTAAGTGTACAAGATGCCATGGTCGAGCCTCCTACTGAGCCAGGCGTAACAGTAGAAAATCGATTAGGTGCTTGGTTATGGTATATCGATGAAGCTGGTATGAATATGACGCATAGCCAGTTAGCAAATAAACTATCCGGTATGGGCGTAAAAAGAATATTTATTAAGATCGCGGATGATACTGCAAGTTGCTCCTTATTTACTGATGCATGTTCTACTAACACCACTAATATCTACAAAGATAAAGGTATAGAGCCTTGGGCATGGTCTTATAACTACCCAGGTGATTATACTGCTCAAGCAGATGCCTTATATGAAGCGGCGCAATATGGTTATGTCGGTTTTGTTTCAGATGTTGAAGTTGAGTTTAATAATACTTCAACAGAACTGCATCAAATGTTTCAAGCCTTTGTCGATGCAAAACAAGATGCGATTAATGCAGGATTAATTGATTCAACTTTTCCTATTGGTGCCACCACTTGGAGTAATCCAATAGATCAAGGCATGAATGTTGGCATTATTGACCAATATGTAGATTTCCATATGCCGCAAACCTATGTTGAGGTATGGGGGGCAAGTTATATGGCTGACCCTAAACGTTGGATTGAAGCTGGCAATGATGACTACCGTTCTTTAGGCGCTAATAAACCAATTTGGCACATAGTTTCAACCGAACATGATTTAATTACCGCATCACAAATAAATACCTTTATCGATGCTGCGGGGCCTAATACCAGTATCTGGCGTATTCCTGCTGGCGAGGTTACTCAAGCTGTATGGAACGACTGGGATCAAGTTAACTGGCATGATACATCTTTCGATACTAATGTCAGCAATCATGGTGACAGTAATGATATGATCCCTTGGCGACTTGAGCAAAGCCCGTCAACTAATCCAGAACCTGAGCCTCAGCCAGCAGCAATACCATATTGGAACCAAAATAATAATTATTATGTCCCTTCAGGTACTTGTTCAACTACTTCGCTAGCGATGGTAACCGACTATTTTGGTTTCACCGATCCCAATAATAATGGTCGTTCACCTGACTATCTATATGAGGAGTTAGGTGGTGTATTGCAAGATGTTGCATCGCTTAAATGGGGCTTTGATGAAATGGCACAACGCGCAGGTAGTGCTAAGCGAGCAAACAGTACAACAACGGGAACTTTTGCACAGTTACAAGATGCGGTAACTTCGGGTAAATTAGCAATTGTACATGGTTGGTTCACATCTCCTGGCCATATCATGGTAGTGACTGGCTATGATGGCACTCATTACACTGTGAATGACCCTTATGGTCGTTGGAATGGTGAGAAATGGGGTGGCTACGATACATCTGTATCTGGTGAGCAACAACGTTATCTCAAAGCTGATTTCGAATATGCCATTAATGATAATGGTACCGGTGATGATTTATGGCTGCATATTTTTGAATAGTTTCTAAAACCAGCAACGTTAACTTACTATAAAAATGCAAATGGCTTCTTTAGAGAAGCCTTTCAATCAATATACATTCATCTATTTCTCATTCTACTTCCTGTTTCGAAGATTGTTTAACTAGTAAAAAAGTATTACGGATAAATAGATATGAGTTCTAAATAATCTAAGGCTACTTACGATTTCTAACTCGCTCAGGGGGCGATAGCGCCATAGAATAAACACTCTAATTTAATGTAGCCTTGTTAAGCCTAAAGCTGACTTTTCCATGCTATGTTTGATAAAATAAAGCCAGTTATGGTTATTGAAACTTTAAAAGTTATATTGAATTTATTGGAAATAATATAGTAATTACAGAGTGTTACTAATTCAAGGGTATAATGCAGGGTACTTTAATTTAACTGGTTTTATTTTGCTTTAAAATCAATCGATTATGGTTTTTGTGCAGCATGATGTAGACTGCCCAATGTCGAAGCGCTAAAGGATTTAAAGCATTCATAATTTAAACTACTTTTAAATGCTTAAGGTTATCTTCAATACTAGTTTTTCCACTTGCCGCATCTTCAATGTGCTGTGACCACCAGCACATTAACATTCGTCTACGTTCAAGGTATTCAGCGCGATTATAAGCGCGTCTGACTTCGTTTTTATCCACATGGGCGAGTGCTGCTTCAATAACGTCTGGATCATGACCTTGTTCATTTAGTGTAGTGCTGGCCAAAGCACGTAAGCCATGTGCAACGAGTCTATTTTTATAACCCATACGGCTTAACGCCTTATTTGCTGATTCAACATTACAATGTTTGTGATGATTGATATAAGAAGGAAATAGGTGGGTTCTATCACCACTGATCGGTTTTAATCGAGTTAAAATCTCAATAGTTTGAGGTGTTAATGGGACTTTATGTTCAAGCCTCATTTTCATACGTTCGGCTGGTATAATCCAAAGTTTATTTTCAAAATCTATTTCTGACCATTGTGCTTTGGCGCTTTCACTAGGGCGAGTCATGGTATGCAATTGCCATTCAAGTAAACATCGAGTTACTAGTTTAATGCTGGCGTAGCTTATATCACTCATTAGCTTACCAAGCTCATTAGGTCTAATGGTTGCCATATTAGTTACTTTAGGTGCTTGAAATGCACTGCGGATACCTGACAAAGGGTTATGATGTAATATCCCTGTATTGACCGCATGAGTCATTACATTGTTTAAATGACCGATGATCTTCCCTGTAGTTTCTAAATTACCTTTAGCGGCTAAGGGCTTTAATGCTTCAATAGCTTCAGGCGCTAATATTTTATCTATTGGCCTGTGGCCTAGTTTTGGGAATACGTGATTTTCAAACTTACGCCATAAACTTTTAGCGGTATTTTCTGCAATGGTAGTTTTCTTAATAGCAAACCAGTCAGTAGCGACACTTTTAAAGGTATTGCTGGCGGAAAGTAACTGTTCTCGGTGTTTATCGTCTTTGAATTCTTTAGGGTCAATGTCTTTGGCTAATAGTTCTCTTGCTGAAGTACGTTTTTTTCTAGCTTCGGCTAATGAAACGGCTGGGTATGCGCCTAGGCTTATTGATGTACGCTTTTTATTATAAGGCTTGAGGTAGTCCAATAACCATTGTTTTGAACCATTGGGCATAATGCGAAGTTGTAAACCATTACCATCTGATAATTTATACATTTTATCTTTAGGCTTAGCTTGTTTAACTTCAGTATTGGTAAGTGGTTTAGTTCTTATAGCCATTTTATGTAGTACAACTTTTGTTAGATAAATGCTGTACTACTTACCGTACTCCCAAAAAGTGTAGATGTCACGGAACTGCATGAAATAGCTTAGGACATAAAAAAACCGGAAAGCCTTGATTAATTAGGCTGTTCCGGTCTTTATAGGTTCTTAATGAACCTGTATTTGGTGCTCGCTGCGGGACTCGAACCTGCGACACCTTGCATGTCATGCAAGTACTCTAACCAACTGAGCTAAGCGAGCAAATAATTTTTAATTCATCTTGTACAAGTTTATGCTAAGGCTTGTACTTTCATAATTCCGACAACTATATTAAGGCTGTGCTCTAACTTGCTGAGCTACGGATGTATAAAATTTAAGTAATCAGTGTTGAATGACTCAACGAGGCGCTATGTTAGCCGCCAACTTATGTGCTTGCAAGTGCTTTTGCGTAAATCTACAATAATTTAATTCAATTGCTTATTTTTAAAGCAAATTTAGCTTGCCAACGCAAGACGCCTTTGAATTACGTTTAAACGCCAAGCCAGTAATACGGCAGCTGTAGATAAACCAATAATAAAACCAATCCAAAAACCATAAGGTCCCATTTTGGGAACAATCCAGTCGGTAATACCCAAAACTAAGCCAACAGTTAACCCAACTAACCAATAAGAAACAAAAGTGATATATAAAATAGACTTAGTATCTTTATATCCTCGAAGTGCACCTGCTGAAACAACTTGAACTGTATCTGAAAACTGATACAAGGTTGCTAGTAGCATAATATTGGCAGCAAGCTCTATGACTGGTAGCTCTGTGGTGTAGATGCTAACAATGGGTACTCTAAAAAGGACAGTGATTAAGGCAGTAAAAACTGCAAGTAGTAGCCCTAGCGAAATAGCATGAATTGTATAGTCTTTTGCTTGTTGATGATCATTATTGCCTATAGCATTGCCAACTTTTATAGTGGTCGCCATGGCTAAGCTTAAAGGCACCATAAATATCAACCCACTAAAGTTAAGTGCTATTTGATGGCTTGCGACTGTTTCAGCGCCAAAAGGCACTAGAATTATAGCAACAACGGCAAATAAGCTGACTTCAAATAATAAGGATAAGGCGATAGGAATACCCAATGTGAAAATATTCTTAATTTCTGACCAGTTGGGCCAGTAAAATTTATCAAAAAGTGACGCTTGCTTTAATACTCTTGAGCTAAAAGCATAAATAAGCATTCCAATAAACATCGCCCAATAAACTATTGCTGTAGCAACACCACAACCAGCACCGCCCAATGCTGGCGCTCCAAATTCACCATAAATAAAAACATAATTGGCAGGAATATTAATTAATAAACCAACAATGCTAATCACCATTGTTGGTTTGGTATAAGAAAGACCTTCAGAGTAATTTCTTAACACTAGATAAAGGCAATACCCCGGCGCCCCCCAAACAATGTACCGTAAGTAATCAAATAATAATGGTTTTAAGTTGCCTTCTAACTCTATGGTCGGCGCAATAATTGGCGCAAGCAGATAATACAGTCCAATAAGTGATAAGCCTAGCGTTAAGGCAATCCAAGCGGTTTGATAAGTTTGTTCGCTAATAGCTAAATAGTTCTTCGCTCCTGCAAGTTGAGAAACAATCACGGCTAGTGCCATGATTAAACCATAAACAGTTAATATTAGTGGTAGCCAAATACTGTTTGCCACAGCAACGGCCGCCATATCGATAGCGCTAACGCGACCAGCCATAACAATATCAACAAACCCCATTAAATTTTGAATCAGTTGTGCAATTAAAATTGGATAGGCAAGTTTGGCTAAACTTTTAGTATGAGAAAAAAAAGAGGTTAAATTCATTAAATTTTGAAAGTAGACTATAGGATGAAAAGAAATAAAGTTAAGCCATCATATTGAAGAAGGCTTGTGCAGGCAACTATTAAAATATTTGTTCGTCATCGCTATCAACGGCAAGTTGGATTTTTTTACGGTACTCATCTATGTGTAATTTATAATGGATTTCTTTACAGCAGGCAGGACATTCGTCATAAAAGTCTTGATCACCGCCAGATGAATCAATTGTTATTCTTAAATGATGACCACAATGCGGACATTCAATGCGTTCTTCTGTGATGTTTTTGATCATGTTTATCGCCAATAGTTACTTAATTAATATGGATAAACGCTTAAAAATAAGTTTTATTTCATCAAAAAATTCATTTTTAAAGTGTTATTCATTGTTATTGTTCTTCTTTAATGAGTTGCTGTTGATATTATTCTCGATAAGGTCGCTTTAGCTTGCTCTATATAAATGCCACCAAAAATATTGGCATGATTGAGAATATGGTAAAAATTATAAACTAGTTTTCTTTTATCATAACCCTCATCAAGTGGATACTCTGCTTGATAACCGTGGTAAAAGTCATCGGGGAATTGACCGAATAATTCGGTCATCGCAATATCAACTTCTCGATCCCCATAATAACAAGCAGGATCGAATATCATTCCTTGCTCAAATGTAAACCCTGTATTTCCTTGCCATAAGTCACCATGAACTAAGCAAGGAGTAACATAATGATGCAATAAAGCATCATGACAAATTTTTGCTATATGGCTTATGTTTCCTAATAAAATTGATTTCTCACTGAGAAGCTGCAGTTGCCATGCAATACGTTGTTCTGAAAAAAAAGTTGTCCAATTACTACTCCAATGATTTGGTTGAATTGTGTTACCAATAAAATTGTCATGTTGCCAACCAAATTGGCCGTGAGAAGTTTCTTGGTGCATTTGTGCTAATTGCTGGCCAAGCTGGTACCAAAGAACTGGTTTTGCTTTACTAAAAGCAACGTAATCGAGCACTAGAAAACTTCTATCTAAGCTAATACCTATGGCTGTTACTTCAGGACAAGCAATGTGGGTTAATTGTTTTAGCTGATTTAAAGAGTAAGCTTCAGCTTGAAAATTTATTAGACTTTCTTTGCTGTTTAATTTCACAAAGTAGTTTTGGTTTCCATCTGAGACTTTAAAAGAAAGGTTAAGTGGTTGGTCATTAGTATTAATAGGGTTTCCGCTAGAAAGACCAGCGGATAAAGGAAATTTTTCTTTAATTTTAAAAGGCATACCTGTTTCAGCGCTAATAGCTTGTTCTATTTGATGCCACATAGTAACCACCAATGTTTGAGATGATTTGTCAAAACATAAGTGAAGTATAGTCCCTTTTATGAAAACTGCTTGGTGACTGGTTTTAACTTGTTTTTATCAATATCAACCTATATAAAAACGCTAATCATCAATTTTAAGGTACTTTAATTTATCTTCAACACCATCCCAATTTATTGCATCAATAGGTGGGGCTTTAACTTCTGTAATTCTTGGCCATACTTTGGCTAGCTCAGCATTCAATTGAATAAATTCTTTTTGATTTTCTGGAACGTCATCTTCTTGATAAATAGCCCCTGCGGGGCACTCAATAGGGCATAAGTCACAATCAATACAATCGTCAGGGCTTATTACAAGAAAGTTTGGTCCTTCAAAAAATGCTTCTGCAGGACATACAGCCACACAGTCAGTGTATTTACAGCGAATACAATTATCAGTAACAACAAAAGTCATGTTTTCTTATATCCTAGCAATCTATTTTTGGGTGGATCATACATTTCTTTAAGTTTAATTCAATCTTAAACTTTTGTTTCATAAATACTGCTGCACAGGTAAAATGGCGCCATGATTTATATACCTCTCTTATTTTGGATTGCAAACCATGCTGCGTTTAACCGATATTAAATTACCTTTAGATCACCCCGCTGAAGCTATTGAGCAAGTAATACTTCAAAAACTGGCGATTACTAAGGCAGAACTAGTCGATTTCACCGTTTTTAAACGTGGTTATGATGCGCGCAGAAAAAATAATATTTTACTTATTTATACGCTTGATATCAGCACTATCATAGACGAACAATTGCTAGAAAAATTTAGCAAAGATCCTCATGTAAAACTCACACCTGACATGGAGTACAAATTTGTAGGTCAAGCTCCAGAACAGTTAACAGAGCGTCCTGTGGTTATTGGTATGGGACCGTGTGGTTTGTTTGTTGGTTTAGTGCTTGCTCAAATGGGTTTTAGACCTATTATTTTAGAGCGTGGTAAGGAAGTTAGAGAGCGCACCAAAGACACCTTTGGTTTTTGGCGAAAAAAAATATTGAATACTGAGTCCAACGTGCAGTTTGGCGAAGGTGGTGCCGGCACTTTTTCTGATGGAAAGCTCTATAGTCAGGTTAAAGACCCTAAACATTATAGCCGAAAAGTTTTGAATGAGTTTGTTGATGCTGGCGCACCTGAAGAAATTTTATTTGTTAGCAAGCCTCATATAGGTACTTTTAAGTTAGTAACCATGGTTGAAAAAATGCGAGCGAAAATTTTCGAGCTTGGTGGTGAAGTACGCTTTGAACAACGGGTTGAACAAATTCATTTTGAAAATGATGAAACAGTTTCATTTGAAGATGATGCGCTTATCGGTTTTGCTGCTAAACAAGTAACAGGCCTAACCTTAGCGAGTGGTGAACATCTTGCTACTAATCATATTGCATTGGCTATTGGTCATAGTGCTAGAGATACTTTTGAAATGCTTCATGATGAAGGTGTCTACATTAAAGCAAAACCTTTTTCGGTTGGTTTTCGTATTGAGCATGAACAGTCTGTGATTGATGAGGCACGTTTTGGTAAAAATGCTGGTAATGAGATTTTAGGGGCTGCCGATTATAAGTTGGTTCATCATGCTAGTAATGGTCGCAGTGTTTACAGTTTTTGTATGTGCCCTGGGGGAACTGTTGTAGCAGCAGCATCGGAAGAAGGTCGTTTGGTAACGAATGGTATGAGCCAATATTCTCGCCATGAACGTAATGCTAATAGCGCTATTGTTGTAGGTATTGAGCCGAAAGATTATTCTTCGGGTAAATTTTCCGCCAAAGATAACTCCGTTTTGGCAGGCATTGAATTTCAACGTCGACTAGAAGAGCAAGCTTTTACTATGGGCGGTGAAAGTTACGATGCACCAGTTCAACTTGTTGGTGATTTTTTAGCAGGAAGAAAAACAGGTGAGCATGGTAGTGTCATTCCTTCCTATAAGCCGGGAGTGACTTATTGTGATTTAAGCGAAGCTTTACCTGATTATGCTGTTGCTGCTATACGAGAAGCTTTGCCTGCTTTTGAAAAGAAAATTAAAGGGTTCTCTATGAATGAAGCGACTTTAACAGCCGTTGAAACTCGTACATCATCACCAATTCAAATCACGCGTGATAGAGAAACGTTGCAAAGTTTGAATGCTAAAGGCTTATACCCTGCAGGTGAAGGAGCAGGATATGCCGGTGGTATATTATCAGCAGGTATAGACGGTATTAAAATAGCGGAAGCGATGGCTTTGTCGATGTTGAATGTGTAGGTAGTGTTACGCTTTTAATTGTGGGGCACAAGTCTCAGCTACAAAACTTACTTATATTGTTTTTAGATTATTGTAGCTCTTTAATTTCTGATGTTTGATGCAATTGCCATTTTGATTTTGGTAATTGCTGACGAATTTTTTTCATAGATTTGAAAATATATTTTAATGCTAACTGATCAGTTAACCACCTAGGCGCCTTACCTCCGCTATCGGCAATAAAGGTGTATTCAATAGTCAGTTGTTTTTCTTTGTTTTCAGTTAGGCTAGGTGTGATTAGCCAATGACTATGATGAACTTTTGCTCGTACTGAGTTGCTAGTTTTGTCTTCTATGGTGAAATCGTCTGTTAATTCAATTTCTATCGATAAATCATTGTTTTGCTGATATTTAGAGTGCAATTGCAAATATCTTGCTTTTAATGGCCAAATTGCAGAAAAATTAACGGTGAAAATATGTTCGCTAGTTGAAATAACTTTGATTATCTCGCTTTTGTAAGCATTCGTTAGCCACTTAGGTGTGTTATCAACATTTTGAATAAAAAATAAAAAGCCGGATAGCGTTGATTTTACAATCGCCGTTGCTTTTATTTCGGTAAAATTTTCAATGTTTGATTGACGAGAGCTTATGCTTAGGCTTTTTTGTTGTTTCCATACTTTCCAGTCAGTTGTGTCAGCAAAAGTTGAAAAATGTAAGCAGACAAATAATGCTAATAACATTAGTTTGAAAAATTTAAATATCAAGAGGTGAGTTCACTTACTGCGGTTGAGTTTATTATCCGAAATTAGTTATTTGTTTTTGTTCTTTATATAGTAGCCTATTTTCAATCGCTTGTTCTCGATTTGTTTTTTTCATAGGATTGACTAAATAACTTGTTTATCAGTCGCAAGGTCTTTACAATTCCCGCTTTGTAAAAATACACTTCAAGCGACGCTTGGTATGCTGCCGCCACTGATAAGGAAATTTCATGCCTGTAATAACTCTCCCCGATGGTTCAACACGTTCTTTTGACTCTGCAGTATCTGTAATGGATGTTGCGCTAGATATTGGCCCTGGTCTTGCTAAAGCAACTATAGCGGGTCGTATCGACGGAAATCTTGTTGATGCTTGTGAATTAATCAATCAAGACGCTTCTTTGCAACTTATCACGAACAAAGACAGCGAAGGTCTTGAGATCATTCGTCATTCATGTGCTCATTTATTGGGGCATGCAATAAAGCAATTATACCCAAATGTTAAAATGGCAATTGGACCTACAATTGATAACGGTTTTTATTATGACGTAGATCTTGATGAGTCAATTACTGAAGATGATCTAGTTAAACTTGAAAAGCGAATGACTGAATTAGCACGTACTGGCTATGAAGTTGTCAAGAAAACAGGTAGTTGGCAAGATGCTTACGATGCGTTTACTGAACGTGGTGAAATCTATAAATTAGAAATTCTTGATCAAAATATCGAGAAAACAGATACACCTGCTTTATATCATCATCAAGAATACATTGATATGTGTCGTGGTCCTCACGTACCTAGCATGCGTCATTGTCACCATTTTAAATTAATGAAAGTTGCTGGTGCATACTGGCGTGGCGATTCTGATAATAAAATGTTGCAACGAATTTACGGCACAGCATGGGCAGATAAGAAGCAATTAAAAGCCTATATTGTTCGTTTAGCTGAAGCTGAAAAGCGTGATCATCGTAAAATTGGTAAAACACTAGATTTATTCCATTGGCAAGAAGAAGCGCCGGGAATGGTATTTTGGCATAACGATGGTTGGACTATCTATACTGAATTAGAAAAATTCGTTCGTGAAAAATTACATGAGTATGACTACGACGAAGTTAAAGCGCCAATGATGATGGACAGAAGCCTTTGGGAAAAATCAGGTCACTGGGATAAATATGCCGATGGTATGTTTACGACTACATCTGAAAAGCGTGAATACGCAATAAAACCAATGAACTGCCCTGGTCATGTACAAATATTCAACCAAGGTTTAAAATCGTATCGTGATTTACCTTTGCGCATCGCCGAGTTTGGCTGTTGTCATCGTAATGAACCGTCAGGCTCTTTACATGGATTAATGCGAGTACGTGGGTTTACTCAAGATGATGCCCATATTTTCTGTATGGAATCACAAGTTCAAGCCGAAGTAATAAAGTGTATCGAAATGGTTTATGACGTTTACGGTTCATTTGGTTTTGAAGATATTATTGTCAAACTTTCTACTCGTCCAGAAAACCGCATTGGTAGTGATGAAATTTGGGATAAAGCTGAAGCTGGTCTAGCGCAAGCATTGACCGACAGTGACATTAAATTTGAATATTTACCAGGTGAAGGAGCATTTTATGGTCCTAAGATTGAATTTACCTTAATGGACTGTTTAGGTCGTGCTTGGCAATGTGGTACAGTACAACTTGATTTTGCCTTACCTGAGCGTTTAGGTGCAACTTATGTCGGCGAAGACAACGAACGTTATATTCCGGTGATGATTCATCGTGCTATTTTGGGTTCGTTAGAGCGTTTTATTGGAATTTTAATTGAAGAGTACACGGGGAAATTTCCAACGTGGTTATCGCCAATTCAAGCAACAATTATGAATATTACCGACAAACAAGGTGAATATTGTGAAAAAGTTGTTAAAAAACTAAAAGAAAATGGATTTAGAGCAAAACTAGACTTGAGAAATGAGAAGATAGGCTTTAAAATCCGCGAGCACACTTTAAAGAGAGTTCCTTACCTTT
>Ga0209081_1000190_pt1 | contig 36537 bp, 26 predicted proteins | sample GOMGulsemesocosm_4_FD_184636 | JGI IMG/M metagenome (GOLD analysis project Ga0209081, IMG submission 184636) | Methane-oxidizing microbial communities from mesocosms in the Gulf of Mexico - GOM15B Gulf of Mexico (SPAdes) (version 2) | ecosystem: Environmental > Aquatic > Marine > Cold seeps... | reverse complement strand
AAAACGAAACGATTCCACTAGGCCCCGTGGTCCAAAATACCGATGAACTGGACGGCCCGGCCGTCATTGAAGAATACTGGCCAACAAACCAACTCCCATAGAGGAAGCATAATAAATGGCACAATATGACCTGTTATTAACCTTTGGATCTTGTGCCTTTTTTATGGCCTTAGTGGCCTGGATTGCCTACCAGAAAACCAAAGGGGAAGTGAACACCAAAGAGGGCTATTTCCTCGCTGGCCGAGGCCTTACCGGCGTGTTTATCGCGGGCTCAATGCTGCTCACCAACCTATCGGCCGAACAGCTCATTGGCCTGAACGGCTCCGCCTACGGTTACAACATGAGCAGTATGGCCTGGGAAGTCACAGCAGCGGTTAGCACCATTTGCATGGCCTTGATTTTCTTACCAAAATATTTGACCGGTGCATTCACCACCTTGCCTGAATTTTTGAGCAGTCGTTTTGATGACAATGTAAGACGAATGACTGTCATTCTATTCATGGTTGGCTACGGCTTAGTCACTATTCCCTCGGTCTTGTACTCCGGCTCGATTGCGGTGATGCGCCTGTTTAACATTCCCGAACTGCTCAATGTTAGTTACAGCCAAGGCTTGATGCTGACCATTCTAGTTGTGGGCATCGTGGGTGGCTTGTATGCCATCTTTGGCGGCCTGAAAGCAGTCGCTGTATCAGACACCATCAACGGTTTCGGACTGCTGGTAATTGGCATACTCGTGCCCGTGCTAGGTTTCGCCGCCCTTGGCGATGGCAGCACACTGGAAGGCATCAAAACCGTTGCCACAACCCACACCGAAAAGCTGAATGCCATTGGTAGCAATACCGACCCCACTCCATTTGGCACTCTGTTTACCGGAATGATATTCGCCAATCTGTTTTACTGGTGCACCAACCAATACGTTATTCAAAGAACACTTGGCGCCAAAAATCTCAGCGAAGGGCAAAAAGGCGTGATTTATTCAGGCTTTTTTAAACTGCTTGTACCGTTCATGATGATGATGCCCGGCATTATTGCCTTCCATTTATACGGCGGCGAATTACAATCTATCGACCTCGCTTTTCCTCAATTGATTAAGGACGTATTACCGGTATACATGTCGGGCTTCTTTCTCGCGGTATTGCTGGGAGCTGTATTCAGTTCTTTCAACTCGCTGCTAAACAGTGCAGCAACCCTGTTTTGCCTTGACGTATATGAACCGCTTAAAAAGAGCCCCGTTAGCGATGCGGACATGATTAAAGTCGCCAAGATTGCCAGTATTGTTATCGCCTTGTTTTCTTTCTTGGTGGCACCATTACTGCAATTTGCGCCAGAAGGCTTGTGGCAAGTTATCCGTATTTTCACGGGCTTTTACAACATTCCAGTAGTTGCCATTGTGATGATTGGCCTATTCACCAAACGAGTACCTGGGCTAGCCGCAAAAGTGGCAATAATTTTTCACATTGTGGCCTACGGACTACTACAGTTCGTCTTTGTAGACGAAGTTAACATTCACTTCTTACATCTATACGCCATTCTTTTTGTCGCCGAAATTCTTATCATGCTCGTAATTGGCTGGTTCAAGCCACTGGAAACTCCTTGGTTTATAGATAGAAAAGAAACTATAGAACTGGTGCCTTGGGCCTACGCCATACCGGTCTCCATCACCCTGATGACTGGCGTCGCGGGTTTGTATATTTTGTTCTCTCCTATTGGCTTAGTCAGCGGCTTCGGCCCACTGTTTTGGCCGGCGATCAGCGCCCTCGTATTGGTGAACCTCATGGGCTGGCACTATAGTTTGAAAAGCTGGCGACATCGTTATGGCAATTACATTGCTAACAGCATTGCAGAATCCAATCAGGTGCAGGCCTGATATCGGGGACAATTTCATATAATACATCTTATATAAGATGTATTATATGAGTATCTTGTGCTAGCCTTAGCCACAAGTAATTGCCGCCCTCATTGACGGAGGGCAATTTTGCTTTGAAAAAACACAAAAATAACGATCCAGGCCAGCTGTATGCCTGAGTTCAAAAAAAACAGACGGGAGATTTGCTCATGTTTACGAAGAAACCCACGAATCAAGTCTTGGCCTTAGCTTTGGCCATTCCAGCGGGACTTTCCTTTCAAACTTCAGCGCAAGAAGAATTTGCATTAGAAGAAATTGTTGTTACTGCCCAAAAGCGCGAACAGAAATTAAGTGATGTTCCCTTAGCCGTATCCGTTCTTGGCTCTGATCAGATCGATGCTAGCTTTTCCAACAATCTGGAATCCTTGCAGGCCCTAGTGCCTTCAGTGAGCATCCGAACAGGCAACACCACCCGCAACTCGGCATTGACCGTGCGCGGCATTGGCACCATCTCATTTAGTATTGGTGCAGAACCTAGTGTATCTACCGTTGTAGACAACGTGGTACTTGGACGTTCTGGCCAGGCTTTTGGCGATCTTTATGACCTTGAGCGAATAGAAGTATTGCGCGGCCCACAAGGCACACTATTTGGTAAAAACGCCTCAGCAGGCGTGGTTAACATGGTCACCAAACGGCCTACTGAAGAATTTGAAGGTTATGTTGATTTGTCTCTGTTTCAAGACGGCGAATCGAAGATAAAAACTCGCGTAGCCGGAGCGTTAACCGATTCAATCAACGCCAGCGTCACCATGATGGACGCAGAATTCGACGGTTTCATTAAGAATGTTTACAACAATGAAAAAGTAAACGGCTACGATAAGCAGGGCCTGCGCGCCATGTTCGACATGGATCTTGGCAACGACACTACCGCACTGATCATTTATGAAGACTACGACGCCGACAATGACTGCTGTACCGATCTTGTAGGTCGAAACACCAACGCTTCGCGCCCATTGGATTCAGAAGTGTTTGTAAGCGGCGGTAACTTAAACCTTGATCAACGTAAAGTGGATCACGATTTTGAAACCCGCACACAAGATTCCACAACAGCGTTCTCTGTTCAGTTCGAAAAAGGCTTGGGCGATTACACCCTTACCTCGATCACCGCGAGAAGAACTTGGAACAACACGGAATTCCGTGAAGGTGATTTCACCTCACAAAACGGCGACTCTACCGACCCAGTTAACTTCTCTACCGTAGGTTTCCAATTACACGATGTAGGCCCACAGGAATGGCGTCAACTCTCTCAAGAAATTCGTCTTTCTTCACCGGGTGGCGAAACTTTTGATTGGCAAGTAGGAGGCTTCTACTGGGAAATTGATTCAGCACGTAGCTTTACTCGCGAAGCGAGCTGCCAAGTTACCGGCGACAATACCGCCATTGTTGATGCAGCAAACCTTGCGGATCCAACATTGGGCTTAACGTGCTTACAGAACGACATCGTATCTGCTACCGCTTTCATGAACACTGAGTTCACTAACTTTGCCGTATTCGGTGATGGTAGTTACGCTTTAAGCGATACGCTAAGTGTACTGTTTGGCCTGCGTTATACCGACGACGAAGTCAGCTTCAAGCACAACCGCCGCAACAATGACGAATATGGTCGTCGTGGTGTAGGTGTTCGTCAAGCTACCCTTAACACAGACTTTGCGGATACCACGAGCGATACCAACCTGTCTGGTAAGTTAGGTTTACAGCTGGACGTTGGTGAAGAAAGCATGGTCTACGCCACATACGCCACTGGTTATAAAGGCCCAGCGTTCAATGTATTCTACAATATGAGCGAGAACGATATTAACCCTATCAATTCGGAAGAGTCAGACTCTTTTGAAGTAGGTTATAAGTACACCGGAAGCCGTTTGTTCTTAAGTACTGTTTACTACAAAACAGAGATAGATAATTTTCAGGCCAACGACTTCGATGTTTCTGACGGCGTGACCACCACAGGATTTACCAACGGCGGTGATGTTGAAACAGAAGGCGTAGAAGTCGATTTGTTGTGGCAAGCCACAGAATTCCTGAAAGTATCAGGTGGACTCGCGTCTTCAAAAGCTGAGACCACAACCGGTGCAGAACTGCCGTTTGCACCCGACCTGAAATACTCAGTAACGGGTGAATACTCAATTCCCACCGACAATGGTGGTGAGTGGGTAATCAACGCTTCTTATGTTCACACTGACGACCGCTTGTCTGGCAACATTGGCCAAGACGAGGTCAGTAACCCAGAAGTATTCTTACCAGAGTACGACATCCTGAATGCTAGCCTGACTTATCGCTCGCCTGAAGAGAAGTACACGGTATCACTTGTAGGTAAGAACCTTACCGACGAGTCTTACGCAACTACTTACAGCGGCGACGGATTTAGATATCAAATTCCGAGAGACGCAGAAAGATACTTTGGCGCTAATTTCAGGTATAACTTTTAAGCTTTAATTAGCTAATTTAAAAAGGGGCAGATTTTTATCTGCCCCTTTTTTTGCCTAATTTTTATGTTCGTGCAGGCAGCTAGATCTTTCAATTTAAGCAAACCTTAGCTCAATCACGCTCAATTTACGGAGCCCGCTCGAACGTGTGGACCTATTCCTAGGTCTTTCTCATACCTATCCCTTCCACATTACAACTAGCTTCTCTGTATACTGTGCTCACACAACATAAATATGCCTCAATACTGACGTCTTACAAGAAGATGATTTCAACATGACCTACGAAGCACCCAAGTTCCGCCTAAGCCCAGCATTGAGTACGCCAGAGCTTCTAAACGACGGGGATGTGCAGCTGAAAAATCGCGCATTTTTAATCGATTCCAGAGAAGCCTATTTCCCAGAGCGCCTCAATCCTGAAGTGAACCCAGATCTCCCCAAAATATTTCACCTAGATCAAGCAAAAAGTGATTCTGCCGCCCTGATTAAGGCCACTAGAGCGCTGATCGACACCCATTTGCCGATTTATGGCAGCTTGGTGATTCGAGGCCTGCCACTAGAAGGCCAGAATCACGGCAACGGCGATAGCCAAAATGATGTCTCATTCTCAGAACTGCTCCAGCAACTGGGCTATCAATTAACCCGCTACGTCGGTGGCGTTACCCAAAGAGAACAGTCGGGGTTCATGGTATATCCAGCCTCGGGCGAAGACCCACGGGTCTGCATGGACCTCCATCAAGACAACACCTACTGGCCGGAGCCCCCACAGCAATTGTTCTTTTACTACGAACAACCTGCCGAGGTAGGTGGACTTAATCCGCTTCTCGATATGCGTGAATATCTGAGAAAAATTCCCTCTGATATAGTCGCGAAATTTGAAAGCCTAGGGGTACGCTATGAGAACTACTACCCAGACCAATCGCGAGACTCCCGATTCGTTCCCTGGCAAAAAAGCTTCGAAACAGAAGACCGAAGTCTGGTAGAAGAGAATTTGAAACAGGGCGGTTTTGAATTTTCCTGGGAGGCTGATGAATCAGGAGAGACTTACGCTTTGCGAAAGTGGAATGTTCTCTCGCCTTTTAAACAACACCCGATCACTTCCGAGAAATTGTGGGTGAATATGATCGTCGCCAACCACGCGAGTTACTTCCACGACCACCCGAGCTATCCGGAATTGAGCGGCACACCTTACACTGTGGAAGGCGAGCAGGGTATCGACTACCCATTTAATATTAAGTACGGCAACGGAGACAGTGTTCCTTACAAGGTTATTCAAACCCTGCGCAGATTGGCCTGGGAAACGGCAAGTTCCTTCAAGGCAGAAGCGGGTGACTTACTAGTAGTGGACAACTACCGAGCCCAGCACGGAAGGTTAGGATACGAGCCTCCGAGAAAATTTTGGGTCGGAATTAGTTTAGGTTAGCAACACTTTGCGCCTCTAATAAGCTCATCAATAGAGGCCCAAGAAAGTCCCGCAAGCTAAGATTCTCGATGTCTAAGTTAAGGGCAAAAAAAACCGGGCTCTAAGACCCGGTTTTTTATCTTTCAGTAACTATCAAGTCACCTACTTTTTTCTAACCTTAGAACTCTTCAGATACTTAAAGAAATCACTATCTGGTTCAATCAGCATAATGTCTCCCTTATCGTTGAAGGTTTCTTTATAGGCGTTCAAGCTTCGAACAAAGGCATAAAACTCAGGGTCTTGATTAAACGCTTCCGCATAGATTCCCGCAGCTTCTGCATCGCCCTCACCACGAATCAATTCAGATTCGCGATAAGCCTCAGCCGCTAAAATAGCCTGCTGACGATCTGCATCAGCGCGGATGACTTCAGCTTGCTCATAACCCTTTGAACGGTGTTCTTGAGATTCACGTTGACGCTCAGAGTTCATACGGTTATATACCGAACCGCTCACTTCAGAGGGTAAATCGATACGTTTAACACGAACATCAACAACTTCAATACCTAGAGACGTTTGGGTAAACTCGTTTAAAGCTACCGTCAACTCACTCATCAGTTGATCACGCTCACCACTGACAACCTCTTGTAGTGTGCGCTCACCGAAGCCATTGCGTAAACCTTCGTTGACTCGCTGCGCCAGCAAACGCATTGCCCGCGACTCTTCACCATTCGTGGCGGTGTAGTACTTGCCTACGTTGATAATGCGCCACTTGGCGAAAGAATCCACAATCATGCCCTTTTTCTCAATGGTGAGAAAACGTTCAGGATTGGCGTCCAAGGTTAAAATACGTGAGTCAAATTTTCTCACCTCGTTCACCATTGGCAACTTCCAATGTAAACCCGGCTCAATATCAGCTTGCTCAACTTTACCAAACTGAAGCATTACGCCACGCTCAGTTTCTTTAATGATGAACAAAGAATTGGCCGCTAACATCAATACGATAGCCGCTAGTGCCAGTACACCTGTCATTTTATTAGACATGATTAACGAACCTCCCGGCGACGTGTAGTGCGAGTTTCAATGCTGCGCCCCTGAATGTCGGCCATACGATTACGAAGATCTTGCAGTGCCTCCGGAGACAGATCTTGCAAGCTATTGGTGCTGGCCGAAGGACGGACAAGTTTGTCGAGCGGCAGATACATCATATTATTGCCGCCTTCCACGTCTACCATCACTTTAGAACTGTTGCTCAACACTTCTTGCATTGCGTCGATGTAAAGACGTTCGCGTGTCACTTTTGGCGCCTTGTTATACTCAGTAAGCAATTTCTTAAATCGTTGAGCTTCACCTTGCGAGCGAGCCACAACCTGAGCTTTATAAGCATTGGCTTCCTCGATAGTACGCTGAGCCTTACCACGAGCTTCCGGAATAATACCGTTAGCGTATGCTTCAGCTTCGTTCTTTGAGCGCTCTTCGTCTTCTCGAGCCTTGTTCACGTCATCAAACGCTTCCTGAACCTGATTAGGTGGATTGGTTTCTTCAACGTTCACCTTCTCAATCTGGATACCCGTGCTGTAATGGTCCAGATAGCTCTGTAAACGAGTGGCGACATCTATAGCGATCCGTTCACGGCCTTCGGTTAGCACCGAGTGCATTTCCGAAGAACCGATTATGTGCCGCAATGCGCTGTCTGACGCTTGTGCCAAACTCGACTCTGGATTCCTGACTTTCAAGACAAAGTCGCGCGCATCAGCAATGCTGTACTGCACTGACAAGTTCACTTCAACTATGTTCAAGTCTTCGGTCAGCATCTCACCCTTGGTACTGTGTAAGCGCACACGGGTTACATTGACAGTAGTCACGTTATCAACCAAAGGTGGGTTCCAGTGCAAGCCAGGACCTTTAGTTTGATTGTAGAGGCCAAAACGAAGTACGACCGCGCGTTCCTGTTCGTTCACCTGATAAACCCCTAATGCGAGATACACCAAGGAGAAAATAATCAACATGGCCACAAATGAGGCGCCACTCAAACCACCATTGCCACCAGAGGACTTACCCCCGCCACCAAACAGACCGTTGATTTTTTCTTGTACTTTTTTGAAGGCTTCATCCAAGTCTGGCGGGCCATCATTGCCCCCACCTTTACGACCACCCCAAGGGTCTTGGTTGTTACCACCCGGTTCATTCCAGGCCATATTATTTCTCCATCTTACGGTAGATTGCGGGTAGGCTCATGCCAACCCAATTCGTTAAAATCTAATTTCACAGTACTCAGTATTCTATATAAATCGGCTTTCGGTATTCTCACTTCTAAATCCGAAGAGCCATCATCGCAGTAGCGTTCACTCAATACGGCATTTTGTTCATACAGCATAGCACGAAGGCGTCCTTGATCGGCGTTCAGTTTAAGCTGGTCCTGCAACATATCTTCGCCTAATAACTCGGCGATTGCCTGCACCAATAAATCGAGCCCTTCGCCACTTTGAGCCGACAGCCAAACGGCCACAGGCTCGTTGCGCTCATTGCGATCAATACGCGCAGGCATATTGGTGAGCAGATCAATTTTGTTGTACACCCGCAGCTGCGGAAGCTCAGACGCCTGAATTTCTTCAAGCACCAAATCTACCTGTTCAATGTTGTGGTCCCGCTCCTCCGCACCCGCGTCAACGACATGAAGAAGAAGGTTCGAATTTGCCGCCTCCTCCAGGGTTGCCCGGAAAGCCTGTACCAAACGATGCGGCAGGTGACTAATAAAGCCCACCGTATCCGCCAACACAGCCGCTCCCACGTCGGGCAATTCTATCCGCCGCATGGTGGGATCGAGCGTGGCGAACAATTGATTCTCAACATATACGTCCGCATCAGCAATACGGTTGAACAAGGTCGACTTGCCTGCGTTGGTATAGCCCACAAGAGACACCGTTGATACCGAAGCTCGCTCCCGAGATCGACGCCCTTGTTGCCGCTGTTTGCGCACCTTCTCTAAGCGCTTTTCAATCGATTTAATACGCACTCTCAACAAGCGTCGGTCGGTTTCCAGCTGGGTTTCACCCGGGCCCCGCATGCCAATACCACCTTTTTGCCTTTCTAGGTGAGTCCAGCCGCGAATTAAACGAGTGGCCACATGCCGCAATTGCGCCAGCTCCACCTGCAATTTACCTTCAAAGGTGCGAGCCCTCTGGGCAAAAATATCAAGAATTAAACCCGTGCGATCAAGTACACGACATTGGAGCGCCTCCTCTAGGTTGCGCTCTTGACTGGGGGAGAGACTGTGATTAAAAATGACAATTTCAGCGCTGTGTAAATGCACAAGATCTTTAATCTCGTCCAACTTACCTGAGCCGATAAAATATTTAGCCGTAGGCGTGGCCCGCTGCCCAGTCACAAAGGCAACCGGGTCACCGCCCGCCGACAAAACTAATTCTTCAAACTCGCGGGGGTCTTCTGGATCCCCTCCACGAGTAAGCTCCAGGTGAACCAATACCGCAAGTTCACCTGATTCTGGGCGGTCAAAAAACAACGAAATACCTCTTTGGCTTACCGTAGCTTAGCTATCGTCACCAGATTCACCGTCACCGTCTTCAGAAGGCGGGTTCAGCATCGGTACGCGTACGGCTCTGGATGGTACAACAGTAGAAATTGCGTGCTTATAGACCATTTGGCTCACTGTGTTTTTTAACAACACAACAAATTGGTCAAATGATTCGATTTGCCCTTGGAGCTTAATACCATTCACTAGGTATATAGATACCGGAATGCGCTCTTTACGTAATACGTTTAAGTAAGGGTCTTGTAGACTATGCCCTTTAGACATGTTCTATCTCCTTAAAAATGAATAAAATATCAAAAGTGAACGATCAAATTTTGTACTCTTCGTCATCCTGACTCCAAGCTCGAACACAAGCAGAAACTGACTAGGGAAAATTCCCCCCCTATTATATGGCCGCTTAAGCTATAAAATTCAAGGCTTTAGTTAAAATTTCCTGTTTTTCTAAAGCTTCGCCAGATTCCGACTCTGTAAACAGCCAATTTAGCTCGCTCCACCCCCTCAACCAAGTAAATTGTCTCTTAGCCAATTGACGTGTCGCGATGATACCCCTCTCCAGCAATTCTTCCTCGGCCAAGGTGCCTTCAAGAAATTCCCACACCTGTCGGTAACCCACGGCACGAATAGCCGGCAAGTCGGCGTGCAGGTCGCCCCGCTTGCGAAGACCTTCGACCTCTTGAATAAGCCCTTGTTCCAACATCAGCTCGAAACGTTTGGCAATTCGGCGATGCAAAATACCGCGATCACGAGGGGCGATAGCAATCTGACAAATATTATATTCGTCTGACAGCAATTTGCCTCCGGTTTGGGCTTGGATTTCTCTAAGCGCCGACATGGTTTGGCCCGAGGCTCGATAGACTTCAAGTGCCCGACTGAGGCGTTGGGTGTGGTTTGGATGAATCGATTCAGCCATGACAGGGTCCACGGCCATAAGCTCGGCGTGAATCGCTGACCAACCCTTGAGTTCAGCTTCGGAGGCAATGGCGGCCCTAATTTCTGGCGAAGCTTTGGGCATGTCAGCCAATCCCTCAAGCAAGGCCTTGAAATACAACATGGTGCCGCCCACCAAAAGCGGAATCCGTCCGGCGCCCGCCGACACCTCCATGGCGGCTAATGCGTCTGCTCTAAACTCCGCGGCTGAATAGGGTTCACTGGGATCTCGAATATCGATCAATTGATGAGGCGCTTGTCGTTGTTCCTCCATAGAAGGCTTAGCCGAGCCAATGTCCATGCCTTTATAAACCAGCGCGGAATCAACGCTGATTACATCAATCGGCAGATGCTGTGACAAGGCAATGGCAAGATCTGTTTTGCCCGATGCCGTGGGGCCCATCAGAAAAATAGCGCGAGGTTTCATACTTTAATGACCACGCATAAAGAGCTTATCAAGCTCATCAAGTGTTTGTAGTGCCCAGGTTGGGCGACCGTGGTTACATTGACCGCTGCGCTCTGTAGCTTCCATATCCCGCAACAGCGCATTCATTTCAGGGATACTCAATTTACGGTTTGCTCGCACCGACCCGTGACAGGCCATGGTGCTGAGGATTTCATTAATGTGATGCGTAATACGCTCGCTGCTGCCATGCTCAATCAGATCGGAAATAACATCCCTCACCAGCTGCTCCACCGCGGCCCTGTTTAACATTACAGGCACTTGGCGAACCAACAAGCTTTCTGGCCCCGCGCGCTGCAGTTCAAAACCCAAAGCCTCAAACGTCGCGTCATATTGCTCAGCGGTGTCAGCTTCTTTTTGACTCACCGCAATGGTTTCCGGTACTAATAGAGGTTGGGCTTTAACGCCCTCCCCTTCAAAAGCCTGCTTCATTCGTTCGTACGTAATACGCTCGTGGGCTGCATGCATATCCACCACAATCAAGCCCTGGGCATTTTCCGCCAGTATAAATATGCCTTTCAACTGTGCAATTGCATAGCCTAAGGGGGGTATTTGACCATCGGCCTCACTGATGTCAGCCAATTGAGGGCGCTGTGCCTCAGCAGCATTAAATGTGTTACTGGCCGCGTTCCCAGTTGAATGCAGCTCACCATAAACTTGCATATTCTCCTCTACGCTTTGTAAAGGCCTCGCAGCTGACACGGTCCCAGGCGATTGAAAGCGCATATTCTCTTGTTGTTTAAACTCTCCAGCCACTAGCCCGCTTGCAACATTTACCGCCTCACCTTGAACCGTGTTCGCCATTTGGTCTTCTGGCCTCACATCGGCTAAGGCATGATGTAAACTACGATATAAAAAGTCGTGGACCATACGCCCATCACGGAAACGAACCTCGTGTTTAGTTGGGTGTACATTCACATCAACCGTGGCCGGATCTAGATCCAAAAACAATACAAAGGCTGGATGCCGACCATGATACAAGACGTCTTGATACGCCTGCCGCACCGCGTGTGTCACCAATTTGTCACGAATGGCCCGCCCATTTACATAGAAATGCTGCAAATCTGCTTGGCTTCGCGAAAACGTTGGCAAAGCCACCCAGCCCCACAAGCGCAAGCCAGCGCGCTCCACATCAATGTGCACGCTATTGTCGATAAACACTGGACCGCAGACCTGCGCGACACGACGCTCACATTCCGATTTAGAATTCGCGGCGCGCCAACTATGAATGGCACGCCCGTTGTGGCAAACATTAAAAGCCACATCAAAACGAGACAAAGCCAAGCGCTTAATCACTTCATCAATTCGGTTATATTCTGTTTTTTCGGTGCGCAGAAACTTCCTTCGTGCAGGCGTATTAAAAAACAGGTCGCGCACTTCAACCGTTGTACCTTGCGGATGAGGCGCTGGACTGACTTCTGCCTCCATGTCTCGCCCTTCGGCCTGCACCTTCCAACCTGAACCACTGCTCTCCGTGTTGCTGCACAAAGACAAGCGAGAGACAGAGCTAATACTCGCCAAAGCCTCACCACGAAAACCCAGAGTTTCCACAGCTTCCAGGTCGTCCAATACATAAATTTTACTTGTGGCGTGACGATTGAGCGCAAGAGACAAATCTTCTTTTTCAACACCGCCGCCGTTGTCTCGCACACGCATCAACTTCACCCCTCCTTGCTCAATATCAATATCGAGACGAGTGGCGCCGGCGTCAATGCTGTTTTCCAACAGCTCTTTAATGACCGAGGAGGGGCGTTCAACAACTTCACCGGCGGCAATTTGGTTGGCTAAGCGCGGGCTTAATAATTTTATTTTCGACATAATCTGTGTAAATCTGGTCCCTAGCTGTTGGGGATTTTAATCCGCTGGCCAACTTTCACCAGCGTATTAGGCAAGCGATTGAGTTGGCGAATTTCACTCACTGAGCTGTTAAAACGACGCGCAACCGTTGACAAAGTATCGCCACGCGCAATGACATAGTCTTTAGCCGCCGCACGTTGAACGGCACCCTTACGGCTCGCCAAATAAGAATCAGCCGGTGGATTTTTCCCAAAATAACCTTTCACCCCTTTGAAAACAGCTTTCGCCAATTTTCGACGATAACTAGCGGTGGACAATTTTTTAGCTTCGCTTGGGTTAGAAATAAACCCTGTCTCAACTAATATCGACGGTACATCTGGAGACTTCAAAACAGCAAATGCCGCTTGTTCCACTTGCTTTTTGTGCAGCGGGGCAACCCGCCCTAACGCGCTCAATACATCTCCACCGACGTCAAGACTAGACCCTAAAGTAGCGGTCATAGACAGATCTACTAGCACGCCAGCCAAAACTTTATCCTTATCGTCGAGACTCACACTGCCGTAACCACCGATAAGATCAGACTCGTTTTCACGTTTTGCCAAGAAACGGGCTGTTTCACTACTCGCCCCTCGGCGAGACAAGGCAAAAACGGAAGCACCATAAGGCTTAGGGCTTTTAAATGCGTCAGCGTGAATGGATATAAAAAGGTCTGCGCGTTTTTCTCGTGCAATGTCACGCCGGCGTTTATGCGGAATATAATAATCGCCTGTTCGCACCAACTCTGCTCTAAAACCTTTTTCTTTATTGATTAGCTTCGCCAGCTCCTTGCTGATCGCCAGGACAACGTTTTTTTCTCGCAAACGCCTTGGCCCCGACGCCCCTGGGTCTTCACCCCCGTGTCCGGCATCAATGGCGACAATTATATCCCGCTGTTTTCCTTTGGGCTTCACCACAACTTTTTTCTTCGTGCTAACCACTCCCAGATCAAACAAATCTATCACTAAGCGGTCATTTTTCCCGCCGTGCTTTTTTAGTATGAAGCTGCGGGGCTTAACCGCCACCGATAAATCGAGCACTACACGTAGGTCATTTTTGTTTCTCTGCGCGCTGCGCACAGTTTGAATAGGCGTACCTTCAAGGGACAGAGCAGCTAAGCTCGCATTGAGCTGCGACTCGCCAATATCAATGACCAGTCGATTTGGATTCGCCAAAGGGAAAATTTTGTGTGTTACCGGGCCGCTGAGATCAAACACTAAACGGGTGTGATCGGGCGCTCGCCATACTCGCAGCCCCTCAACCGACACGACGGCCAAGCTAGCTGAAGAAAAAATCAACAATAGACATAAGCACAACAAACGACGAAATTGGCGGCTTAATTTGGTATTTACTGCGACCAAGTGTTTGCTCCTGCTGAAATAATCGTTTGTCCTAAAGCCGAATGCCCCTGTACATTCACTTGCCGGCCTTCGCCGTCAACGGAAACAGTGAGCGTCAAATCTGGCGGAGGCAAAAAGCCTTCGCCTCGAGCAGGCCACTCCAATAAACAAATACTGTTCGGACCAAAATAATCTCGAATGCCCAAATATTCCAGTTCTTCAGGGTCTCCTAAACGATAGAGATCGAAGTGATAGACGGTTAGGTCCTGGAACTCATATGGTTCAACGAGGGTATAGGTGGGACTCTTAACCGCACCTGAATGCCCGCAGGCTGTTAGCACTCCTCGGCTCAAAGTCGTTTTACCCGCTCCCAGATCTCCCTCTAAGAAAACCACCAGCCCGCGCTCTGTAGCACAAGATTTAAACGCCTCACCTAAACATCGGCCAAAAGCGACCATTGCAGACTCACCTACAATTCGAGTTTTGAAATTCTGCGCGTCTGTCTCGAGCTCCAGCATAGATATCAAGTTATTAGTTCGTTCATCAAGGTGTGCAGGACCGGGACAAGATCAGTGGCCAACATTCCATGGGCTCCCTTCTCTGCGGCCACTTTGTCAGCGGCTGCACCGTGTAAATTAACTCCAAATTCAGCGGCTTCAGTTTCTGTCAGGCCCTGGGCCAACAATCCCCCTAAAATACCGCTAAGAACATCCCCCATGCCTCCGCTCGCCATTCCAGGGTTGCCCGCGGCACTAAGCTTAACGCCTTTGCTGGAACCGGCGACTAATGTACCCGCTCCCTTCAAAACAACAACGCCGCCATAGCGTTTCTGCAAAGCTTCGACGGCGGCAAAGCGGTCAGCCTGTACCTCTTTTGTACTACACCCCAATAGACGAGCAGCCTCACCGGGGTGTGGGGTTAAGATCCAATTCTTACGCTTGCCACCGGTACTCAGCCGGCCCTCACTAATAATATTCAATGCATCCGCGTCTAACACCAAGGGCAGGCCGGTTTTTAAGGCCTGTTGAAGCATCTGCTCAGACCATGCCGAGCGCCCCATTCCCGGCCCAACAACTAATACCGAAGGCCTTTCCAGTAAAGGCTCTAAGGCCTGACCCGAGGGAACGCCTGACACCATTGCTTCTGGTCGGCGTGCAAGTATCGCCGCTACATGCTCAGGGCGCGTTGCCACACTCACTAAACCCGCGCCAACTCGCGCGGCGGCTTCAACTGCCATCAATGGGGCGCCACCCATACCAACATCACCACCAATTACCATGACATGGCCAAAATCACCTTTGTGCGCATCCGCTTCTCGAGGACTTAAGGCTTGACTGGAAAGCGCCAGATTGAGACTCGATACTTCCGCTGTTACGAGGCTTTGTAGAGACTCGTCAACTTGCAAATTATCAAATTGTAAGACCCCGCATAATGCGGGGCCGCGCCCTGTAAGTAGGCCTCGCTTTACGCCTATAAATGTAACGGTGAGGCTAGCTTTTACCGCAATGTCGTTAACGGCTCCGGTGTCTGCACACAAACCCGAAGGAAGATCGACGGACAGAGTAGGCTTAGCGCTGCTGTTAATTTTTTCAATCGCCGCTTTGAACTTGCCTTCAATCTGACCCGTATTGAACCCAGTGCCCAAGAGGGCATCCACAACAACATCTGCATCGAGAGTAATATCTTCATTCCAAGCTACAAAGTTGACACCCTCAGCCTTGGCATAATCATGGGCTGCCTTAGCATCAGGCCCCAACTTGAGAGCATCACCGACCTGAACAACACTCACATCGATTTTGCGCTGCGCGGCTAGCGCCGCCACCACATAACCGTCACCAGCATTGTTACCCGAGCCACAGAAAACCGACACACTGGCCAGGTCGGGAAAAGCCTGTAACATCGCCTCGAACGCCACTCGGCCCGCGCGCTTCATCAGTTGAACACCAGGAATTCCCTGCGTTTCAATGGCAATGCGGTCGAGCTCTCGCACTTGATCAGCGGTATACAAATGACGAGGAAGGGTGAATGTTGCCGAGGTTTCCATGCAAAGCTCTCTAAAAACAGTAGAAGACGTTAGAATAAGCGGGAATTGTACCGTAACTTAAACCCCAGACCTATAAGCCTCATGAGCATTTCTTCCTGCACCGATACCGAACTCACCGAGCTAGCAGCCGATATTAAGCGCTGGGGTAGAGAGCTGGGTTTTCAGCAAATTGGTATTTCAGACGGCCAACTGGCAGAACACGAGCAACATTTACAAGATTGGCTCGCCAAAGGCTACCAAGGCGATATGGCTTGGATGGCAGCACACGGCAACAAACGCAGCCGCCCCGAGGAATTGCTCCCTGGTACGCGAAGGGTTATTTCCGCGCGCATGGATTACCTTCCTGCCGACACGCAACAAATTAAAGTCCTCAAACAGCCTGAGAAAGCCTATGTGTCCCGCTACGCACTAGGGCGCGACTACCACAAACTCATTCGCAAACGCCTCGCCGAATTAGCAAAACGCATCGAAGCTAGGGTTCCAAGCACGAGTCAGCGCGCCTTTGTTGACAGCGCTCCGGTAATGGAGCGCCCACTTGCGGAAAAAGCGGGTTTAGGTTGGGTGGGCAAACATACCTTGCTGATCAATAGCACGGCCGGCAGCTGGTTTTTTCTGGGCGAACTACTCACCAATTTGCCTCTGCCGATTGATGAGAGCGAGGAGCCCAACCAGTGTGGTAGCTGCAATGCGTGCTTGAAAGTATGCCCTACGGATGCCTTCCCAACACCCTACAGCCTCGACGCAAGAAGGTGTATCTCCTATCTAACGATTGAAAACAAAGGCGCTATTCCGGAAGAATTTCGTGAACCCATGGGCAATCGCGTATTTGGCTGCGACGACTGTCAAGCCATTTGCCCCTGGAACAAATACGCTAAAACCACCTATGAAACCGACTTTTTACCTCGCCATGGGCTTGATAACAGTGATTTGAATGACTTGTTTTTGTGGACTGAAGCTCAATTTTTACAGCGAACAGAAGGGTCTGCCATCCGCAGAATTGGTTATGAAGGTTGGCAACGCAACCTCTCAGTGGGCTTGGGCAACGCACCTTTTAACCCCGATATAGTAGCTTCGCTAACAAACAAGTTAGAGGGTGCCAGCCCCATGCTTACCGAACATCTCGAATGGGCTTTAGCACAACAGGCAAAACCTAATCGGCGACGTAAACGGAAAATCAAAGCTCCATGATGGGAGCAAGCAAAGTAACTCAGCCCCATCCAGCCAAGCGAGAGGCCCAACTTAAGTTTTTTTATCACTACCAATAAACGTATTACGATAGTGCACAAGCTCATTAATGGAGTCTTTAATGTCATCCAGTGCCAAATGTGCGCCCAACTTTTTGACCCCAGCTAAGACTTCTGGCTCCCAGCGCCTAGCCAACTCTTTAATCGTGCTCACATCCAAATTGCGATAGTGGAAGTAGTCTTCGAGTTGCGGCATATAACGCGCTAAAAAACGTCGATCCTGACAGATTGAGTTGCCGCAGATAGGCGACTTTCCTTTGGGGACCCACTGCTCTAAAAAGGTGATCGTTTGCTGCTCAGCATTGGCCGCTGAAATTTCGCTGTTGCGTACACGCTCTGTGAGGCCTGATTTGCCATGCTGGCGAGTGTTCCACTCATCCATACCATTCATGATGCTGTCGGGCTGATGTACGGCCAACATTGGGCCCTCGGCCAATATATTAAGGTCCGAGTCCGTTATGATCGTCGCTATCTCAATAATGACGTCATCTTCCGGACTCAAGCCGGTCATTTCCAGATCGATCCAAATTAAATTATTTTCACTGCTCATAAGGGTTTTTTCCACTACAATGGCGAATAGACCGCACAATAGACCGAACAGGGAATACACACAAGCCTCACAGCTTTGCAGCCACTTATGACAAAACGAAAGCTCACCAGACGCCAAGCTTGGCGAATTGACAAGATACAGCAAGAACGCGAGGCCAGGGCGAGCAAAAAAGATGTTATTAGCCGTGGCGAATTGAGCGAAGGCGACCTCGGCGAAGAGCAATTTGGCCTGGTGATTGCTCATTACGGCAAACTTATTGACGTTCAGCCCATTGCCGTTGAATCAGCCGAAGATGCCATTCCAGACACTGTAGACGGCGCCACAGCCAGCAATATAAAACGTTGTCACTTTCGCGCCAATTTGGGCTCATTGGTCACCGGCGATCGCGTGATATGGCGCGACGGCAAAACACACGGAGTGATCGTAGCCCGCCAAGACAGAATTTCCGCCTTAAGTAGACCAGACCCCTATGGTGATTTGAAAACCATTGCCGCCAATATCGATCGAATTGTGATTGTCATTGCGCCCTTTCCAGAAGTGGTCGCCAATTTAATTGATCGTTATTTAGTGGCCGCGGAAACAACCGGTATCACGCCCATCATCCTACTCAATAAGTCAGATTTAATTAATGACGATAATCAGGAAAAATTACTGGGATTACTGCACACCTATGAATCTTTGGGTTATCAAGTTCAAACTGTGTCGACACAAACCGGCGAAGGTCTGGATGAACTTAAACAATACCTAGCGAAGTATACCAGTGTGTTTGTGGGGCAATCGGGTGTGGGAAAGTCCTCGCTAGTCAACGCTTTACTCCCCGACACAGACATCAAAGTGGGTGGGCTAACGGAACAAACCCAACAGGGAACTCACACGACCACTACCGCCCGACTCTACCACTTTCCTGGTGGCGGCCAACTGATAGACTCGCCCGGAATTCGTGAGTTTGGCTTGTGGCACATGTCACCTGAACACCTAATTGAGGGTTTCGTGGAATTTCGTCCTTTTATCGGCCACTGCAAATTTAGGGATTGTGCACACGAGAGCGAACCTAAATGCGCGATAAATAAGGCCTTGGAAGACGGCGATATCTCAGGCGTACGCTTTAGCAGCTACCTTTATATTTTGAGTACGCTTGAAGCCGAAAAACATTAAACAATATTAATCAATCGATCAGTATAACAACACGGCTAGTGAACATGACCTTTGTAATCGAATGCGAAGAATTACAGCAGCAACTCTCTGGAGACGCTAAAGGAAAATTATTATTGGTAGATGTGTCCAGTGAAAAAAGTTACCTCGAGGGACACATCCCAAACTCAGTTAATCTGTTGCCTAGTGCATTGATGTGTGGGGAAAAACCCGCTCCAGGCCGCCTCCCCAGCGCAGAAAAACTACACATTTTAATGTCGACCATTGGCTTAACGCCAGACACCCATGTAGTTGCTTACGACGACGAGGGAGGTGGCTGGGCTGGCCGCCTAATCTGGACCTTAGATGTACTAGGGCACAGAAACTACAGTTACCTCAACGGCGGAAAAGTAGCCTGGCGCAGTGAAGGCTTACCACTCACAAATGAAATAAGCCAATCCACACCGTCTAATTACACCATAAATATTGATAGAAGTGCGGTACCGGAAATTGCAGATATTTTGCAGGGTTTGGAAAACAAAAACCTGCAGATATGGGATGCTCGTAGTCCAGAAGAGTATCGCGGTGAAAAAATACTTGCGGCTAAAGGTGGCCACATTCCCGGCGCCATTAATTGCGAGTGGACCAGCATGATGGACCCCGAAAACGGTTTGCGCTTCCGAACAGACGCCGAAGCAAGACTAAAAGATATGGGGCTAGAAAAAGGTCGCGCAATAATCACTCACTGTCAAAGCCATCATCGCTCAGGCTTTACTTATATACTCGGTAAAACACTAGGCTTCGACATAAAGGCTTATCATGGCTCATGGTCAGAATGGGGCAATCACCCCGACACTCCTGTGGAACAATAATAATGAACGATAAACTCTTTGCAGCACTGCAGTACGCCATTCCTCAACATGCTTTATCTCGAGCTGCAGGTTGGCTAGCCAATACAACTATCCCCTGGATTAAAGACCCATTCACAAGCTGGTTTGTGAAACGCTACGACGTGAATATGAGTGAAGCACTGGAAGAAAATCCATTGGCTTACAAAAGCTTTAACGATTTCTTTACACGCGCATTAAAAGAGGGGGCCCGTGAAATATGCCCTGAACCAAAGGCAATTGCCTGCCCTGCCGACGGCGCCATTAGCCAACTGGGCGATATTGAATACGGTAGAATTTTTCAGGCCAAGGGTCAGGACTACAGTCTCGAGGAACTATTGGGAGGCAATAGTGAACGAGCACACGATTTTGTCGGTGGGAAATTTGCTACAGTTTATCTCTCACCGAAGGACTATCACCGTGTGCATATGCCTCTGGCGGGTAAACTACGGTCTATGATTCACGTTCCTGGTGATTTATTTTCCGTAAATGAGGCCACCGCCAACGAAGTACCAAGACTGTTTTCTCGCAATGAACGCGTAGTTACAATCTATGATACGGACGCAGGCCCTATGGCAGTGGTATTGGTAGGCGCCATGATCGTAGCCAGTATAGAAACCGTTTGGGCTGGCCAAGTAGCTCCCGTGCCCCGCTCTATCCGCGAATGGCATTACCCACTAGACGCCATTGAACTGGCGAAAGGCGACGAAATTGGTCGCTTTAAACTGGGTTCTACAGCGATCGTTTTATTCGGGCCCGACGTGATGAATTGGGAGGACGCGCTTTCAGCCGGCTCACCAACACTGATGGGCGAGGAGATGGGCAGCCTAGTTTAGAAATTTGGTTTTCCCCTGCCGAGTATGAACGACATCTAGGAGTTCAAGCTGTTGGTTTTGTTTGGAATTTTTAATCTCTACACCTTCATGCTTAAGCAGCCACAACTTGCGCTCGATGCCGCCCGCATAGCCAGTTAAGGCACCACTAGAACCAATAACTCGATGGCAGGGAACAATAATACTAATGGGGTTTCGACCGTTGGCACCGCCCACGGCCTGAGACCCTTTGGGCCGATTCACCATTTTAGCAATATCCAAATAGCTCCGCACTTCACCAAATTCTATTTTTGATAAGCATACCCAGACAGACTTCTGAAACTCTGTACCCAGAGGATCTAAGGGCACATCAAATACTTTACGTTGACCGGAAAAATATTCTTCCAACTGCCTTTTGCAACAGTCCGTAATCGCACTGGCGTTGACCGGGATTTTTTTCTCTCCAGAAAAAATTGCCTGAGTAATTCCATTCTCAGACGCTTGGAATTCGAACATACCCAAAGGCGTATCTATATAATCGACATACATCACAGCTGGCTCCACAGTTGGAAGGTTAAATAGCTTCGCCAAGGAGAAGCGTGCTCTGGATTGAAATCAGTGCTATTTTTCCCCAAGGCTTTTTTAACGCCCAAATCACCCGCCAAAAATACATCAGGATTACTCAGACCTCTCAGCTGTGCATAATCTACCGTCCAAGGCCCTATGCCTTTGAGCTTTAACCAATTTTCAGGGTCATCAGGGCTTTCGTGAGTGATGTAGTGTTGAGCGAGATTACGCAAAGTTTGTTTGCGCGAACTAGGAATCTTTAAAAAATCTAGCTCACTTGCCGCAACAGATTCAGGACTTGGGAAGAAACAAAATTCGTCATCAGTATCACCAAGCTGTTCCACCAATATTGAAACCAAATTCCGTGCCGCAGTTACCGATATTTGTTGCCCCAAAATCGCCCTGACTCCAGCTTCAAACATGCTCCAAATACCCGGCATTCTCACACCAGACCGAAAAGAAAAGTCGCCAGGCAAACACAACTGCAAGTCTTTCTCTACCGCCCCTATATCAACATCAAGATCTAATATACGTCGAATATTATTAACAATACTCTTCAAATATTTCACTTCATCAAGCTCAATCTTAAGCTCAAACATATTATTATCGGTATTGTGTGTCGCCGTAAATTTTCCTGTAGTGCCTTGCCACCGGAATGTTCTGCCATAACTCTCTTCATCACACCACTCAAGGCCAGACACCGCTCGCCCTGCCAGAATACTTTGCACAAAAGACCAATCGTAAGGCGGTCGAAAATATATTTTTAAATCCAAAGTATTGGCTTGGTGCCCCCCCGACTTTCTCATCATCGACGGGGTTAATTTCAGCTGTGCTTTAAAACAATCATTAAATCGACGAACGCTGTCAAAGCCACTCGCCAGAGCGACTTGCGTGATAGGCAACTTTGTTTGGTGCAACAACTTCTTTGCAAATAGACACTGCTGATAAAGCGCGTAGGATTTTGGAGGCATACCTAGATGCTTAGTAAATAGCTGTCGCAAATAACGATCGCTTATGCCCAGCCTTACTGCGAGTTCTTCCAAAGAAGATTCTTGCAAACAACCCTCATCAATCAAACGGATCGCTCGATCTAAGGTAGCATTCACGCCTTTCCATGCAGGCGAGTTAGGAGCACTATCAGGACGACATCGCAGACAGGGGCGATAGCCTTGATTCGCACATTCAATCGCCGACGAAAAATACACGACATTTTCTTCTTTGGGCGGAAATACCGGACAAATAGTTCGGCAATATATTCCAGTAGTTTTAACCGCTGTGAAAAATTTTCCGTCAAAACGCGGATCTCTAGACAATCTAGCTTTCTGGCACACTTTAGGATCCAACATATACAGCCTATTTCGGACTTGGAACGTAAATTATAGCGCGTTAATACCAGTAAACTAGCCAAAATCGGAACTGAAGATTAGACCAGAAGAACATTCGTTAAGAATTACGAAAGATGTACAACAAAAAGGCGTGCAGGAAATAAGATGAGTGAAGTTCGAGCTAAGCGCTAAATTTATTTATTTCGTGTTAGAAATGACAACCAGCCCTTTTTTTCTTGCTTGAACAAATAATTATCTCGGACTGCCGCAATATCTATATCGTAAGACCCAGGTTCCAAATCTTGGGCAATTTCAATTTTATCAATCTCATTAAAACGAATTTTTCCGCTATCAATTAACTTTTGTTTCTTGGCATCGTCTTCTGACATATCCAACATCTGGAATTTACTAAGGTGATTTTTGGCCGCGTCCATGACCAACATTACTTTGGGTTTTAGACGCCGATTAAAATTTTGCTCAATGACCACCGCCACTTCCCCAGTGGTAAGTTCAACCAAAGTTCCGGTAGGATAAAGCCCAATAGCGCGAATAAACTCAATGACCAACTCTTCCTGAAAATCTATATTTCGCATGTCGTATAGGTTACTAACAGCTTTTGATGGCGCCACCAAGGAATTATCACCCCGAGGGTTTGTAACTTCATCATAGTAAGTCACAATGCCGGCAATTTTACCGAGCAAAGGAATTTTGTCGCCCGATAGATGATTGGGAAATCCACTGCCATTCAGTCGCTCGCAATGCGTTTTCACAACGCTGATCACTCTCGGCTCAACTTCTAGTGTATTGCGTAAGATATCGGAGCCCAATTCAACAAACAATTGGTATTCAGCCTCTTCTTTAGCGTTGCGTTCAGATTTAGCTAACAGTTCCGGTGACAAATTGACTTTACCAACATCTTTTAGAAGCACTCCCATAGCAAGTGCATCCATGTCTTTCTTAGACAAGCCAATATGACGGCCAAACATAATGGCCCAAATCGCTGAGCGCACAGAATGGGTGTAGGTATGCTCATCTTTTTCTTTTACCCTCGAAAGCCAGGTAAAAGCATCAGGATTGCGAATGACACTGTCAACCATTTGTCCAGCCGCTCGCTTGGTCTGCTGTATAGAAACCGTAAGATCCCCATCAAGTTGATTAACCACATCCCCAACGGCTTTGAAAACGTTTTTGTGCAGTGTTTGAGCCTGTTTGATTTCAGCTTTCAGCGGGGTTTTTTCGACATATACATTACGACGGATTTTTAGTGCTGCAACACTAATATTTCTGGCGACTTTGCGGGTTTTTCGACTTAGAGCCTTAAAAGAAGAAACGGGTTCTTTAGTACCAGGCAGTATTCGAAGGTTGGCCGCAACTGGTTTGTCACCCTTAACAACATCAATGTATACAAAGCCACAATGGGTGCGAAGGTCTTTTACTTCTTCTACATCACGGATGTAAAAACCTTGCAGAGGGAAAGGTGTTTGAGTCCAAGGCCTGTCGAGCTTGGCTACGAACATACCTACGGTCAATTCATTGACATCAACTTTTACGGTTTTTACGCCCACGCGTGCAACCTCACCTGTCGCGATAATAACTATAACTTATTGAAAAATATAGTTATTAAAAATATAACTGTCCGGGATTTATATAATTGTGCCTGAATCGCCTCAACAAAACCGCGACTCAGGTGGCATAAACCCTATCCAATTGATATTAACGTAATAATTTTAATCGCGCTAGGTTATCGAGTGGCATGAAACTCGGCGGAGAATTCGTGCACAGCTTCAATGAATACGCCGGCGTGGGCCGGATCAACTTCTGGAGTGATACCATGACCCAGGTTAAATACATGTCCATTGCCAGTACCAAAACGACTTAGTATGCTTTTTACTTCCTGACGAATGCGCTCAGGCTTAGCATATAGAATGGTAGGGTCCATGTTGCCCTGAAGGGCAACTTGATTTCCCACCCGGGCTCTAGCCGCTCCAATATCGGTAGTCCAATCCAAACCGAGACAAGTAGCGCCTGTATCAGCCATCAACTCCAGCCATTGACCACCGCCCTTCGTGAACAAAATGACTGGTACATCGCGACCGTCATTTGACTTAATGAGGCCATCGACAATTTTACGCATGTAATCTAGCGAAAACTCCTGATAGGCAGCATGTGACAGCGCGCCTCCCCAGGTATCAAAAATCTGTACAGCCTGAGCTCCAGCTAAAATTTGCGCGTTGAGATAGGCCACAACAGACTGAGCAAGCTTCTCGAGCAACATATGCATCACTTCAGGCTGGTTGTAGGCCATCTGCTTCGTACGCCGGAAATCTTTACTCGACCCTCCTTCCACCATATAAGTAGCCAAGGTCCAAGGGCTGCCGGAGAAACCAATCAAAGGCACCCGCCCGTTTAGCTCATGACGTATGGTACGTACTGCATCCATTACGTAGGTGAGGTCTTGCTCTGGCTTGATAATTTCTAGAGCCTCAACCGCTTTAGCGTCTTGTACCGGTTTTCTGAAACGAGGTCCTTCACCAGCCTCAAAGTAGAGACCTAAGCCCATTGCATCGGGAATAGTGAGAATGTCGGAAAACAATATGGCAGCGTCAAGCGGGTAGCGCTCCAAGGGCTGTAGTGTCACCTCGCAGGCTTTTTCAGGGTTCGTACACAGCGCCATGAAATCACCCGCTACGGCACGACTAGCTCGGTATTCAGGCAAATAACGACCTGCTTGGCGCATCATCCATACTGGGGTTACATCAACAGGTTGACGCTGAAGGGCGCGAAGGAAACGGTCGTTCTTTAACTCGGTCATATAAGTCGCTCAAGATCTGGGGTAGGTAAAACGGTGGATTATAGCGGGTTTTAATGGATTACGGGTAGTGCAGCCACATACACACCTTGACGGCGACACCGTGCACACTTCAGGAGCGTCATTCATTTTTTAAGGTAGACTTAGTATTCAGAAGAAATAGCTTGGGAAGGGGCAGATTTCAGCCCCTTCCCGTTAACACGCTCAGAGGTCCAAGTAATCCAGTATACCTTCAGCCGCTTGCCGACCTTCCCAGATTGCCGTAACGACCAAATCTGAACCACGAACCATATCGCCACCAGCAAAGACTTTTGGATTAGAGGTCTGAAACTTAAAGGTTTGCTCTTCAGCAGCCTCAACCCCTCCCCAGCTGTTCACGGCAATATTATGGTCAGCAAACCAAGGCTCCGGGCTGGGCTGAAAGCCAAAAGCGACCAGCACCACATCAGCCGGAATAATTTCCTCACTGCCTTCAATAACTTCGGGTCGACGACGACCATTTTCGTCAGGCTCGCCCAAGCGAGTCGAAACAACTTTAATGCCCTCTACGCTCCCTTTACCTACCACTTCAATGGGCTGACGATTGAATTGGAAGCGCACGCCCTCTTCTTTTGCGTTTGACACCTCACGACGTGAGCCCGGCATATTTTCCTCGTCACGACGATAGACACAAGCCACACTGTCAGCGCCTTGGCGAATGGAGGTGCGATTGCAATCCATTGCGGTATCACCACCACCCAACACAACAACCTTCTTGCCTTCTACGCTGATAAACTCACTCGCGTCTGTCTCATAGCCCAGATTACGATTCACATTAGCCACTAAGAAAGGTAAGGCATCGTAGACGCCCGGCAAATCTTCACCGGGGAAACCGCCTTTCATATAAGCGTAGGTTCCCATGCCCATAAAAACAGCATCATATTCTTTCAACAGCGATTCCATACTGACATCTTTACCGATATCCGTATTCAATCGAAACTCAATCCCCATCTCGGTAAATACTTCACGGCGATGAGAAAGAACAGTTTTTTCCAATTTGAATTCCGGAATGCCAAACGTGAGCAGGCCTCCTATTTCTGGGTAGCGATCAAATACTACTGGCTTTACACCGTTTCTAACCAAAATATCGGCACAACCCAAACCCGCCGGACCAGCACCAATAATCGCGACCCTCTTATCCGTCCAAACAACGCTGCTCATGTCAGGTTTCCAGCCCATAGCAAATGCCGTATCGGTAATGTATTTCTCGGCGTTGCCAATGGTAACGGCACCAAAACCGTCATTCAGAGTGCATGCGCCCTCACACAAAAGATCTTGCGGGCACACTCGGCCGCATACCTCAGGCAATGTGTTCGTTTGGTGACTGAGCTCGGCCGCTTCAAAAATGTTGCCCTCAGAAATCAGCTTTAACCAATTAGGTATAAAGTTGTGGACTGGGCACTTCCATTCACAATATGGAATTCCGCATTCAAGGCATCGATGGGCCTGCCCCTGTACTTGCGGTTCATTGTCAGGCTGATAAATTTCAACAAACTCCGTGGTGCGAGCCTGGATATTTTTTTTGTCGGGTTCTTGACGGCCCACTTCCACAAATTGAAAGTCATTATTTAGTCGTGTGGTCATCACAGTTTCTGCTCCTCGGCCGGTTATTCTGGACGTGATGTGGTGCTGGCCAGCAAACTTTCTAAGCTTGCGGCTTTAGGTTTAACCAACCAGAACTTGCCGACGTAATCAGCAAAGTCTTCTAGTAAATCACCACCCCAATCACTGCCTGTTTCAAGCACAAACTCTTCAATGACTGTGCGCAAATGGTGGCGATGAGCCTCCATTTCTTCCGTCGATATTCGGTGAATTTCTACGAGCTCACCGTTGTAACGGTCGACAAAACCACGGTCGAGGTCTAACACGTATGCGAAACCGCCCGTCATGCCTGCGCCAAAATTTAATCCGGTTTTACCCAGAATAGTCACCATGCCGCCCGTCATGTATTCACAACAGTGATCGCCAGCGCCTTCAACAACAACGTGAGCACCTGAATTGCGAACACCGCAACGCTCGCCAGCAATACCCGAAGCAAACAATTTGCCGCCGGTGGCACCATACAAACAGGTGTTGCCCATAATGGAGGTTTCTTGCGATTTAAACTCACTGCCTGCCGGTGGCCGCAAAACAATTTTTCCGCCCGCCATGCCTTTGCCAACATAGTCGTTCGCATCACCTTCTAGATAGAGATTCAATCCTCCGGCATTCCATACCCCAAACGACTGGCCTGCAACACCTTGGAGCTTAACATTCAAAGGTTTACTCGCCATGCCAAGGTTACCGTAGATCTTGGCAATTTCACCTGAAATTCGCGCACCAACAGAACGATCACAATTGGTGACTGTATATTCAAAATCGCCGCCCGTTTTATTTGCAATCGCGCTCTTCATTTCAGCGACCATAAACTCGGCCAATGCACCTTCGTCGAAAGGTCGATTTCTATCGACTTGGCAAAACTGAGGTTTTGACTCCAGCACGTCGTCAGTATAAATAATGGGCGAAAGATCTAACCTACGCTGCTTGTCGGTTTCTCCCGCAATCGTTTCCAACAAATCAACACGACCAATGAGTTCATTCATTGACCGAACCCCTAAGAGCGCCATCAATTCACGAACCTCTTCAGCCGCAAACCTAAAGAAGTTCATAGCCATTTCAACGGTGCCGCGATAGTGGTCGCGCCGCAAGTCATCATTCTGAGTGGCAACGCCTGTCGCACAATTATTGAGATGACAAATACGCAGGTACTTACAGCCCAAAGCCACCATGGGTGCGGTGCCAAAACCAAAAGTCTCCGCGCCCAATATCGCCGCTTTTATGACATCTAAACCACTTTTAAGACCACCGTCAGCTTGCAAGCGAACTTTGCCTCGCAGATCATTAGCGCGTAGAGTTTGATGTGTTTCAGCCAAACCCAATTCCCAAGGTGAACCCGCGTAGCGAATAGACGTGAGAGGACTCGCGGCCGTGCCACCGTCGTAACCGGAAATCGTGATTAGGTCGGCATAAGCTTTAGCGACTCCCGCCGCAATCGTGCCAACACCAGGGCGCGACACTAACTTTACTGAAACCAACGCAGCGGGATTAACTTGCTTTAAGTCGTAAATTAACTGTGCCAAATCCTCAATAGAATAAATATCGTGATGCGGCGGTGGCGAAATCAATGTAACTCCAGGTACAGAGTAACGCAGGCGCGCAATCAACTGATTTACTTTCCCCCCAGGTAGCTGACCACCTTCACCGGGTTTAGCACCCTGCGCGACTTTAATCTGTAAAACTTCTGCGTTCACCAAGTAGTGGGGAGTGACACCAAAGCGACCCGATGCCACTTGCTTAATTTTTGACATTTTAGGAGTATTAAAGCGAGCGGGATCTTCACCGCCCTCACCACTATTTGAGCGGCCGCCCAGCGTATTCATTGCTTCGGCAAGCGCTTCGTGTGCTTCAGGTGACAATGCACCCAAAGACATCGCCGCCGAATCGAAGCGCTTAAAAATAGACTCTGCAGATTCTACTTCATCCAAAGGCACTGCGACCTGATCACCCCTTAAAGACAGGAGGTCTCGAAGAGTAGCTGTGGGGCGCGTATTTACCAATTCGGCGTATTTCTTCCAAATACTGTAATCACCGCTTTTCACCGCTTGCTGCAGGGTCTGCACCACGTCGGGATTAAATGCGTGATACTCCTGGCCATGCATATATTTTAAAATTCCGCCAGGTTCAATATTTTTGCGAGCCTTCCAAGCCTTGTCCGCTAAGATCTTTTGATCCGATTCAATATCACTAAAATTTGCGCCTTTAATACGCGACGGGGTACCTGTGAAACATAGATCAACTACTTCCTCAGCCAAACCTATCGCTTCGAATAATTGTGACCCCCGATAAGAGGAGATGGTAGAGATCCCCATCTTCGACAGAATTTTTTTCAGGCCTTTATTTATTCCTGTACGATATTTTTTAAATGCGGCATCTCGTTCAACCAATAGCTCCCCGGACGCAATTAGGTCAGACAGCACTTGATAACTCAAATACGGATAAACTGCCGACGCGCCATAACCAACCAGCGTGGCAATTTGATGAGGGTCGCGAGCGAAACCCGTTTCGATAATAATGTTTGACTCACATCGCAAACCGACTTCAATCAAGCGATGATGAACGGCTCCCACAGCCAGCAAACTGTGAATCGGTAACTTACCTGGCACAATCGAATCGTCAGTTAAAAAACAGATGACCGTACCGCCTCTAACCGCCGCTTCCACGGCATCACACAACGCTTCTATCGCCTGCTGTAAACCCTGAATGTCAGGGTCGTATTGCAGTGAGAAAATCTCACTTTTATAATCTGGGTTGTTCAGCTTTCGTAAAGCGTAATATTTACGCGTTGAAAGTAATGGACTACGTAGATTAATGCGCTTCGCGTGCTCGGAGGTTTGCACGAATACATTGCGCTCACGACCCAGCTGCGTACCCAAAGACATCACAATTGCTTCGCGTAAGGGGTCAATTGGAGGATTGGTCACTTGAGCAAATTGTTGACGGAAATAATCAAATAAATTGCGTTGCTTGTGAGAGAGCACCGCCATCGGCGTGTCATCGCCCATTGAGCCTACCGCTTCTTGGCCTAACTCAGCCAGGGGTCGCAATATTTGATCACGTTCTTCGCTGCTCACCTGGAACATTTTCATGTGAACTTTTAAATTGTCGCGAGAGAACCCAACGTCATAGTCTTCCTTGCCCAGCACGTCTTCAATTTTAAGTGCTCCTTTCTTCAGCCAGTCTTTATAGGGCTGACGAGTTTTTAAATGTTCATTTATACCCGCAGTAAATAATAATTCCCCGGTTTCCGTATCAACACTCAACATGTCTCCAGGTCCGAGACGTCCTTTTGCAACGACGTCCTCTGGCTTGTAACCATGCACCCCAACTTCTGACGCGACAGTTATTAAACCATCTTTGGTTCTCACCCAGCGTGAAGGTCGCAGTCCATTTCGGTCTAGCGTACAAACTGCGTAGCGACCATCGGTCACGACCAGTCCAGCGGGGCCATCCCAAGGCTCTACGTGCATGGTATTATATTCGTAAAATGCACGTTCGTCTGGATCCATGTTTTCAACATTATTCCAAGCTGGCGGCACGAGCATGCGAAGGGCTTGATGCAAGGGCATTCCACCCGTCACCAATACTTCCAGCATATTATCTAAGCTCGACGAGTCGGAACCCTCACGGTTTACCAGCGGCGTTACCTGCTTTAAATTTGGCAGTAACTCTGACTGAAATTTTGGCGTGCGGGCCACGGACCAATTTCGGTTGCCCGTTATGGTATTAATTTCGCCATTGTGAGCCAACATCCGGAAGGGCTGCGCCAAATTCCAACGTGGCATGGTGTTGGTAGAGAAACGCTGATGGAAAACGCAAATAGCCGTTTCTAAGCGTGGGTCTGCTAGGTCGGGATAGAAAGCGGGAATGTCCACCGGCATCATGAGCCCTTTATAGGACAAAACAGAGGATGATAAGCTGGCTACATAAAAATCTGAATCGCTTGCCAGTGCTTTTTCAGCGTGGCGACGAGCCATATAAAGACGCGCATTTAGCGCCGGCAGGGAGCATTCGGCATTCACAAATACCTGATAAAAAGAAGGTAATGTTTCTAATGCTATGGGGCCTAAGCAACTTTTATTGATGGGCACTTCACGCCAACCCGCTACAACCAAGCCCTCATCGCTAATCGCTTTATCGAAAGCTGTTTTCGATTCGCTCGCCTGAATTGGGTCGCGACTCAACATGATTGAGCCAACACCATAATTTGGGCTTAATTCAGTTAAGCCCGCTTCAGCAGCCACCTGGCGGAGAAATCCATCGGGTTTCTGCATGAGCAGACCGCAACCATCTCCCGTCTTGCCGTCAGCTGCAATACCACCTCGGTGGGTCATACACGTTAGCGCTTCTATTGCTGACTGCAATAAACCATGACTGATAACACCTTTGGTATGAGCGATCATACCGAAGCCGCAATTATCTTTAAATTCGCCTATATCATAGAGGCCAGTACTCATACGCAGTCTCTCTTCGGAGTAGAATGTCTAATGTTTTCACTTCGCTTTGCCCGCGAAAGAGTGATGCTCGACATCCCAGACAAATAAACCGCTGAAACACAGGGCTTATTGGCAAATGGGCGCAGGATAGTACTCGCTTAAGCCCTTAAACGCAAGTTGGCGTGAATGCAAGGGCTATTAAGCTGTTTTTCGTTTTTTTGCAGAGGAATCGACTATTTAATCTAGTTGATTCCGTGATATTCCCGGAGCTGAAGCTGAACGCTCTTTGCAGAGCGCGCCCACGGGCCAGCATTTTGCTGTGCCCTTGGGAGGCTCGATTTGGCACGACTCGCTTCAGCCGCATTGCGATATCGACCGGCAAAAACCACGTGCCAGTCACTACCATCACGGCGTGTAGTGATGATTTTTAGTTGCGCTCGATTACTTTGTCGAGAAACAAAATCACGAATATTGGTTTTTGAATGAGACGCCGATACCTGCAGTGTAAACTCATTAGCGCTCCACGACATCACTGCTAATTCATCGCGATTTAGTCGACTAGTAGATACCTTGACACTACCTAGCGGCTTGGGCTCAGGCTTAGCATTTGAAACAAGCACTTTTTTAGTTTTGCTAGCAATGACTACTGGGATATCAGCCGTGATGGACTCAATACTGGGCTTCGATACCTTTTCTGTTATCTGAGCGGCTATTTCTGGCTTTGGCTTTGGCTTTGGCTTTGGCTTTGGCTTTGGCGATAATGACGAACTATCGAGGCCAAGGTTATCTTCAGTTTCACGATCCTCTTTGCGAATTTCTGCCGACACGCCACCGCCTTCAAGGCCTCCAGAAGAAACATGAGTCTTGTGCACAGGTAAGACTAGTGGTTTGGCGGTGACTCCGGCCGATTCCTGACGGACCCCGCTGGGCTCATCGTCAGGAAAATAGACCGCAACTAACAATAAAGTTGCCAAGGCAAGAACTGCCGTAATATGCCCTAAGGGCAGGCGAATAGTGCGCTTAACAGATTTTGGTAACGCAGCCTCCATCAAACCTAAACGCGCCTGATCATGTATCTTATTCAGGTTGCCCTGCAAACCTTCGTTTAACTTCGCACAATAAGCTGGCGTGAAAGGAGTACTGTGCATTCCCTCAATAAAACCGGCTTCACAGATTCTAAACGAAAGATAATCTTCTAATTCTTGGGTGGTGAGAGGGTCTAGATAGAAATCCTGAATGAGCACATCACTAACTTCAATAGCATCCAGCCGATTAATTAAGTCTTCGGAGCCCAATAACACAAGATGTAGATACCGAAGACTAGCTTCCTGTCCTTGCAGCAGGCTCAGCAATGCCACCAGGGTTTCATCATCAAGATTCTGAGCGTTATCGATAGCAATAACGACTCTGGATTCCTCTTCGGCCGACTGACTGAAGTGACGAATTTCAGACAAAATTTGCCCGCTAGTGCCGCCCTCACTGGGCAAGTCGAAGGTCCGTGCAATATCCACCAAAACTTGAGAGCAGGAAGTCATTAGCTCGGCAGCAATATAGCAACGCTGCCCCTCAGGAATGGAACTCAATAAATTCCGGCATAAAGTGGTCTTGCCAACACCGCTCGCGCCCAACACAGCAACGATACCCGCACCAAATTGGCACTGGTGGTTCAACTGCTCTAAAAGAACCTGACGATTAGCACCTCCATAAAAAAAAGGTGCTGAAAAAGGGTCTTGATCAAGACCAAAAAAACCTAAGTAATCGAGAGGAATTTCATTGGTGGGCAAGTTTGCTTCCATGACCATATCCTATGGGCTTAAGCGTTATTTTAGGCTAAAGAATTTCAATGAGAAGATCAATACAAGCCGACAATACCGCCAAATACTAGCGACACGCCGCGAGCGTTTGTTTTACATCACTTACGTCTATCTCACTAGTAACCACCGCTTTACCGATTTCGTCCAGCAGCACCAAACGCAAGCGACCATCAAGCACCTTCTTATCAACCGCCATATGGGCAAGAAATTCATCATCGCTCATTTCTTTTGGCGCAACGAGAGGTAAATGAGCCCGCTCGATAAGCCGTTTAATTCGTGCGACATCCTCCAAACTTATTCGACCTTGCAGTGCAGACAGTTCGGCTGCCATAACCATCCCAACACCCACGGCTTCGCCGTGCAGCCAAGCACCATAACCCTGCTCAGTTTCAATTGCGTGCCCGAAAGTGTGCCCCAGATTTAGAATAGCGCGAATTCCACCCTCTCTCTCATCTTCAGCCACTACTTTTGCTTTATCAGCGCAGGATCGCTCTATGGCATAAGCCAAAGCTTTCGGATCTTTTCTAAGTAAACTGTCAATGTTTTCTTCAAGCCACAGAAAGAAATCCAAATCGCAAATAAGACCGTACTTGATCACTTCGGCCAAGCCTGCAAACAGCTCTTTCTCTGGCAGAGTGTTGATAACGTCAGTATCAATCAATACGCATTGCGGCTGATGAAACGCCCCAATCATATTTTTACCCAATGGATGATTCACACCCGTTTTACCACCCACAGAAGAGTCTACTTGAGACAACAAAGTTGTGGGTACCTGAATGAAATTAACGCCTCGCTGATAAGCCGCTGCCGCAAACCCAGTCATATCTCCTACAACACCGCCGCCCAAAGCAATCAGAGTGGTGGTTCGGTTATGTCGACCTTCAAGCAAGGCATCAAAAATATTATTGAGTGTATCAAGATTTTTATACGCTTCGCCGTCGGGTAGAACAACCGTGTTGCAGGAAAAATTGCTGAGGCGAGATTGTAGTACTTCGAGATAGAGTGGCGCGATCGTATCATTCGTAACAATACAAACCTGACGGCCGTGAATGTGCTTTTCCAGCAGGCCGTCGACTGACAACAAACCAGCGTCAATATAAATGGGATAGCTACGTTCAGCCAGGTCCACTGTGAGAGTGTGCATAAAACATCCTGAAGGCGCAATTAACAAATCAGGCGTAGTTTATACTACCGTATGAAAGGGAAAAAGGGCCTAATGAGAATCTTGAATTAAACGCGCAATTTCAAGGGCAACCGTTCGCGGGCCTCGTCCATCGGTTTTAACTGTGAAATCAGCGACCTCTTGATAAAGGGGTTCACGAATATCAATTAATTCTCGGATTTTCTGTTCGGGCTTATCAACTTGCAATAAAGGGCGTTTCTTGTCTCGGTAAGTGCGCTCAACCAACTGATCAACATCAGCGGTTAAATACACAACAGTACCCGCCTGACAAAGGCAGAGACGATTTTCTTCTCGAACCACAATTCCGCCACCTGTGGCCAATACCAAGTTTGGCTCTAAGGCCAGTTCTTGCAATACACCGGTCTCTCGATTGCGAAAGCCTTCTTCACCCTCGATGTCGAATATCCATGGAATATCAGCGCCAGACCGATCTTCAATGACCTTGTCGCTATCTTTAAACTCCAAGCCGAGGATTTCTGCAAGAATGCGCCCGATCGTGGTCTTGCCGGCCCCCATAGGGCCGACCAAAAATACACTTAAATTTGACATCAATTCTCTAGCGTTTCAGACAGGATTCTAGGCGTGATAAATATCAGCAGCTCTGTCTTGGAATTTGTACGAATATTCTGTTTGAACGCGCGGCCCAGATATGGAATGTCCCCAAGAAATGGCACCTTGGTTTCACCCACAACTTCTTGGTTTTGATAGATGCCACCCAGAACCACTGTCTGACCATTACCCACTAAGACCTGCGTTTCAAGCTGCGTGACATCAATGATGGGAACGCCACTTCCCGCATCAATATCAGACACAGAGTCCTGATTGATTTTCAAATCCATAATAATGCGATTATCTGGCGTAATCTGTGGGGTTACGTCCAACTTCAACACCGCCTCTTTAAATGATACCGATGTGGCACCACTTGACGAAGCTTCCTGATAGGGAATCTCTTGACCCGATTCAATCGTCGCCTGCTGCTTATCGCCGGTAATGACCTTTGGTTGAGAAACAATCTCAGCGTGGCCGTCATCCTGCAATGCAGTCAGCTCTGCACTAATTAATATATCGCTACTCAACACACTTAGCGCGAAACTACCCGCGGGATTAGCCACCCCCAAATCTACCATCATGTTTTCTTCGAGGTCTGTTGTACCTCCTTGAAAGAACTCAATAGGTGAACCAGGGTCTGAGTCCAGACTGCTAATCGAGCCGCCAACCTGAACCAAATTATCATCTACTTGGTCAACACCAATACCACCCCAGCGAACACCAATTTCTTTGCGGAAGTCGGTATTGGCAATAACAATTCGCGCTTCAATTAGCACTTGACGAATAGGCACATCAATCTTTTCAACCAGCAACTTGAATGCCGTGATCCTGTCATCCGTATCGGTCAGAATGATTGAATTAGTTCGCTCGTCAACAATGGCTTGGCCCCGCTCAGACAAAATGCTGCCCGTCGACGTGTCATTGCCACTACTATTGCTACTACTTCCTTGATTTGTAGAGCTTTGACGCTGGCCTTTAAAGAGCTCAAATAATTCTTTGGCATTGGCGTAGCGAACACGAATAAATTCAGTCCTTAATGGTGCCAACTCTTCGAGCTGCTTCTGGGTTGCCAATTCCTGACGTTCACGATCCGCTATTTCCTCAGCCGGTGCCACCATCAAAACATTGCCAATTTGGCGCTTATCTAGGCCTTTAGTTTTCAGGACCAAGTCCAAAGCTTGATCCCAGGGCACATTCTCCAAGCGCAGAGTAATGCGGCCAGAAACCGTATCACTAGCTACCAAATTCAGCTCGGTGAAATCAGCAATCAACTGCAATACAGAGCGGACTTCAATATCTTGGAAATTTAAAGACAGCTTTTCCCCAACAAAATCAAATCTCGCCTTTTTCTCTTCTTGCTCTTCCTCAGAAAGAGGCTTAATACTGACAACGTATTCATTGTCCGCCTGATAAGCTAAATAATCGTATGCGCCCGAGGCGTCCACCTGAACAGATGTTCCGCTTCGACCATGATCGGCACTCACCATAGACACTGGTGTCGCGAAATCAGTAACGTCTAAGCGACGTCGCAATTCTTCTGGCAACCACACATCAATAAAGTTAATTCGCACACCAGAACCGAGTTCTTCAACATCCACGCCTATATTCGCATCTGACAAAGTGAATATGATTTTCCCTTCGCCATCTTCGCCACGACGGAAGTCAATATCGGTAATACTTGATGCACCCTGCTGACTATCTCGCTCGGAA
>Ga0209081_1000188_pt1 | contig 36701 bp, 35 predicted proteins | sample GOMGulsemesocosm_4_FD_184636 | JGI IMG/M metagenome (GOLD analysis project Ga0209081, IMG submission 184636) | Methane-oxidizing microbial communities from mesocosms in the Gulf of Mexico - GOM15B Gulf of Mexico (SPAdes) (version 2) | ecosystem: Environmental > Aquatic > Marine > Cold seeps... | reverse complement strand
GCTTCATCAGCGCGTTTAGTTTTATCTTCAGCACTTGATGGGCGTGATATTGCATTAGATGAATTAGCAGTATTAGTGGAAGATGCTTCAAGTCAGCAGCAAGCGTTTTCTCAGAACCTACTGCAAAGTGCAATAGAAAATGCTAGTGAAGGCATTTCTATTATTGATGCCGAATTAAAGCTAGTAGCGTGGAATAAAAAATATCTAGATTTATTTGATTACCCTGCTGAACTTGTTCATGTTGGCAGCCCTATTGAAGCCTTAATTCGTCATAATGTTAAACGTGGTTTATGTGGTGTTGGCGATGTTGATAATCAAGTTATTAAGCGTCTTGAGTATTTACGAAAAGGTAGTTCACACAGTTCAGAAAGGCAACAATCGAATGGGCAAACAATTCGAATTGAAGGAAACCCATTGCCTGGTGGTGGCTTTGTTATGTTGTTTTCAGATATTACCGTTTATCGCCAAGCAGAGCAGGTGTTAAAAGAAGCAAATTTAGACTTAGAAACACGAGTATATGAACGAACGCTGACCTTGGCTAAAACGAATGAGGCGCTTGCGAAAGCGCATGAAAAAGCAGAGCAAGCACACATTAAAAAGAGCCAGTATTTAAAAGCTTGTAGTCATGATTTAATGCAACCTTTAGAGGCTGCCCGATTATTTACTTCAGCATTAGGAGAACAAAAAGGTTTAAATGCTGAACAACAAAGACAAGTTAATAATATTGATAAATCTTTAAGAGCCGCTAATGACTTATTGGCTGATTTAGCACAAGTAGCTCGTATAGAAAGTGGAAATATTAAACCACATATTACAACCTTTGCTTTAAATGATTTGTTTGAGGATTTAAAGCAAGAATTTGCGGCTTTAGCTATTGAACAAAAAATTGAGTTCCGATTAGTTGCGACTAAGCTTTGGGTGAAATCAGATCAGCATATACTAAGGCGTATTATCCAAAATTTAGTGGGTAATGCTTTTAGGTATGCCAGCCCAGGTAAAGTGTTACTAGGAGCTCGAGTGTTTGATGAACAAATTCAAATTCAAATTCTCGATAATGGTCCAGGTATTCCATTAGATAAACAAGCGCTAGTTTTTGAGCAATTTACTCAGCTAGATACACCTACTAGCCAGTCTGGTAGAGGCTTAGGTTTAGGCTTGAATATTACACAATCGTTAGTGCAATTAATGGGGCATTCATTAAGTTTGCAGTCGAGAGAAATGCAAGGTTGTAAATTTTCGATTTCTGTTGAACAAGCCAATCCGTTAGCGATAAAACCACCCGTAGTATTGCCAGTGAAAAATATAGGATTAAGAGGTATTACGGTATTGTGTATTGATAATGATCCCGATGTGCTCAGTGGTATGGTGGAGCTACTGTCTGCTTGGCATTGTAATATTTTTGCAGCAGACTCACGAACAACGGCATTACAGGAGTTTACTAATCATCAAAGTGAAATTGATATTTTACTCGTTGATTATCAATTAGGTTACCAAGCAGGCTTACCTGCTGGAGAGCAAGCAGATGGCTTAACGTTAATTGCTGATATGCGAAAAGGATGTAATTACTATATTCCTGCAATATTAATAACAGCAACCACTGAAGGTGGCATTGAAGAAAAAGCAACAAATGCAGATGTAGGTTTTATGCGGAAATTAGTAAAACCTGCTGCGCTTAGAGCTATGATAAGTGCTAAATTAGCACAGAAATTACAAGTAGATTATGGAGAATAGATAACGTTACGAGTGGCGAGCTTTTAGTTTTGAAGCTCTCATACGTAGGTTTGTAGGTTTCTGCTACTCGTTATTTTTCTTGCTCGTCACTAATCGCTTATTCAAATCCTGTTTCAGTTAAATCTAATTGGGCTATAGAGATAACAGCTTGAGTTCTATTGCGTACATCGAGCTTTCTAAATATTGCCGTGGCATGAGCTTTTATGGTCGCCTCTGAAACGTTGAGATCATAGGCAATTTGTTTATTGAGAAGTCCTTGGGCAAACATCATTAAAATTCGATACTGTTGCTGAGTTAAGCTGGCAACACGTTCAGCAATATGTATATTATCATCACTTTCTTGAGCATGTTGAAATGATGTGGGCAGCCAAGTTTCACCAGATAAAACCGTTGTAATAGCGGCAAATATATTATCAACAGGAGTCGACTTAGGTACAAAACCTGCGGCACCATATCCCATTGCTTTACTGATAGTATTTTGATCTTCGTGAGCAGAAACAACAACAATAGGAATTTGAGGGAAGTGATTACGAACATGAATAAGCGTACTAAAACCATGAGCCCCAGGAATATTTAAATCTAATAACAATAAATCACTATCCTTATTGCCTTGAAGTTGTTGTTCAAGTTCAGCAATGGTTTGTGCTTCAAGCCATTGTGTGTGGCTTAATTTATTTTTTAATGTACTCAATAAGGCTTGTCTAAATAGGGGGTGATCGTCAGCTATTATTATTTTTTCTGGCTGAATCATAGGATACTTCCTCAGTTAATAAGTATTCTATTTTAACTAAAAATTAAAAAATAACAAATCTGACAAATATTTAATCTACTTATCTATATATGTGTTAATTTATTCTTTTTTCTTATCTTTAAAACTCGCTTTTATGCTTTGATTTTATTACTGTTGTTTCCAATAGTTATACCGTATTAGAAGTTTTTGATATGCTCTTTCTATACTAGAATACACTTTTTTGTTTGTCTAAATATAAATTCGAATAACTTCTTTTGCTAAAACATGACCAAAAATAGCTGAAAGGCTAGCGAGTTAAACTAATGATAGCTTTTAAATACTGATGGCTACATCTTGAAGTGCTCAGGATATATCGGAGCAAGTTTTCACATTGTGCTGTGCTAGAAGTAAGGTTAATTTTTCAGCTGACGTGTAACCTACCGTTTTAAAAACTAGACTTCCTTGGCGATTAAAAAATAGCATCATAGGCACTGGGCTTTGTGCGCCAATGGCTTGTATTATGTTGTTATTGGCTAGGTAAGCAGGAAAGGTGTTTTTCTCTCGTTTAAGCTCATGGCGTAATTTTTGTTTACTGCCTTGTACTCCTAACATAATGGTTTGTATTTTAGGGCAGTTATGCTGTATTTTTTTTAATACTTTATGCTGTCGTTGACACCAGCGGCAATTAGGCATAAAAAAGACAGTTAATAACAGTTTATCTTTATAATTTGTTAAGGTTTGTACTGTTGACGCTGAATGATTGTCAGCGTTTAACCTTAATAATGTCTGTTGATAAATACTTTCACCATTAGCCGCTTGAGTATAACTAACAAGGGCTAATGGTGATAAGCAAAAAAGCAACAGTGCTTTAAGCAAGCTAGAACTCATAGCGTAAGCCAGCATAAGCTGTACGGCCACGTAATGGTCCATAAATGTAAACTACATCGTAATTACCCTCTTTATCGAACATTAACGGACTGTCCATGTCATCAGCTTGATTGTAATTAAACAAGTTGGTGGCACCAATATACATTTTTAATTCTTTGCTTAACTCTTTGATTATTTTCATATCAACTGTTATATATGACTTTGCATAGGGTGTTTTTTTATTGGTACCTGTTTTACTGCCGTCAGCATTAACAATATAGCTATTGTAGCCTTCATAGCTATAATCGGTTAGATCACGACTACCCACCCAAGTGGCTGAAGCTATAACATCCCAACCTTTATAGTCCCAGTCAGAGCTAAGAGTTATACGCTGTTCTGCAGGTGCTATGGCGAAAGATTCTCTAAAGGTGTTGTTATAGTCGTATTGCTCTGCGATAACCGATAGCGACCATTCGTCAAATACTTGGTAGTTAATGGCAATATCTATTGCTGTTACAGTGGCCGTTTCATTAAGTTGGTCAAGTACAGGGGTGCCATCTTTATTGTGCGTTAGGGTGGCTAGGTGATCAACTCCTGTATGGGCAAAAGATAAGGTTGAGGTTAATTTTTCATTGTCGTAGTTTAATGAATAGGTGGCACTGTTAGAACGTTCAGGTTGATTTACTTCGACTAAATAGCCTTTACCAGCATCTAAAATACCGTGATCACTTTCAAAAAATGAGAGTGGTGCGCGGTAGCCTTGGCCAAAAGAAAGACGTGAAGTAAATTGTTCGCTGTGTATGTAGCGCATATCAACACGAGGTGAAAATAGTGTTTTTTCTATTTCGGTACCAGGTTTACTTACGTCAATAAAGTCGGCTTTAATTTTGTCAATACGAAGTGCTGCGGCTACTTCAAAATCTTCATGAGGTGTCCACGTATCTTGAATGTAAAACCCTGTAGTGATGTAGTCAAAGCTGTCTTCTACATAGTTGGGTAAGCTTTTTAATGCTCTTGAATCGGAGCGCATTTCTTCATGGCGTATATCTGCGCCAAAGGTAATTAGGTGGCTGTCATTAATATAATAATTAGCGCGTAAGCTACCATAGTACATGGTGTCTTCAGCATAGTAATCGACACTTTCATAAAATGAATCTTGTACATGGTTTATATAAGCAAAACTGGTGGTTAGGTTAAAATCGCTATTAAACTCATGCAACCAGCTTGAAGAAAACTCTTCTCGGTCGGTTTTTATCCATTCGCTTGTTTCCCAAGGAAATCCGATATATTTATTGCGAACATCGTTACCTTCAAATAATTGTTCAGACTCACCGTAAGCGACACTAGATAGCGCATCAGCAATACTATGGGTAGTATCGCCCAATACAGGGCCGCCAAATATTTCAGAGTTACTTTGATTATAGCGTAGGCGTAAATTGTCGGTGTGGCTAAAGTCTTGAGAAAAATAAACCGTTAAAGATGAATTAGTCAGTTGTGGGTTTTCGTTAACACCGTTATTGTCGCCATCAAACTGATCGCGGTTATCATGTTGAGCAACAACAGTAAGGTGACTGTTGTTGTCATCGCTAATGCCTGTTGCCATGATTGAGGATTTTCTATAGCCCTGTTCACCTGCAGATAAGTCCACTTGCACGCCGTTTTCTGTTGCATCTTTAGTGACCATATTTACTGTGCCGCCAATCGCTTCTGGCGCGGTTAATGAGGCACCAGCACCACGTGCTATTTCTATTGAACCTATGCCTGTTGCTGCTATTGAGTCCATGCCGTAAAAGCCCGAAATCATGGTGTGCATAGGGATACCATCAACAAGTACGTTAGTGTGCTCACCTTTCATGCCGTTAATCATGACACGCTTTACTCCGCACATTGAACATTCATTAGAAACACGAATGCCAATAGCATTTTGAATAGCGTCAGCTAAACTGGCTGCTTGGGTATTTTCAATAAAGTCACTGGTCAATAATTCTGTTTTTGATATGTTGTCTTTTAGCGCGCCAGAGCTATTTAATCGACGGCGAACACCATATATTTCAATTTTTTCTATGCTTTTAGTTGTTATGCCTGTAGTTGCTAGCTGATTCATTTGGTTATTAGTATCTTGGGCATATACAGGAAATATAAAAAAACAGGATATAAAAGCATTAGATAAAGCAAAGTTAATCTTAATATTACAGTTCATTTTTGTTGACGCCCTTTATTCTATTAGGAAGATAAAATTAATAAATAAACATGACTATGTACTTGGTTTAGTATCGTCATTTCCATCATTGCTTAACCGAGGATCTTCGTTAGAAGGCTTGAGATCTTAGATTAAAATACCTCGAAGATGATTGCACTTCAGAGGTACGTAAATAGCATCAAATTTGCTGCAAAAAAGAAAACTAAATTACTACAAAGAATGGCTATTACCAATAATGTAAATGATAATCGTTCTCATTTGATGTTGCAATCTTTATTTAATGTTTTTTGTTAAGCGCTATTTATCTGACTTTAAGGCTCTACTCTCAAAAGCGCGATTAAAATCCCGCCTGATTAATATCCATCTCTCTCTAAACACCCATGTAGGGAACTTAATTAATGAAATTGGTATTACCGTGAGTTGTTATGTTTAGTGCTATGAGAGTAATTTATAATCAAATATTAAACTTCTCTCTAGCTCTTTAAAACTGAACGTTTATAGACGGATAGCGGCATTATGGAACAGAGTCATTTATCTATAGTCACTTTTGAAGTGGTTGAAGTGGTTAAAGGTTTTTTTTCGGCGCTTTTGCTAATACAGCTACTAACAATTGCCAGTATTGTTCAACGGTTGATATTTGAATTTTTTCATCGGGTGAATGTGGAAATTTGATTGTTGGCCCAATAGACACCATATCCCAGTGTGGGTAAGCTGTTTTAAATAAGCCGCATTCTAAACCTGCGTGAATTACCATAACAGCAGGTACTTTATCAAACAGCGCTTGATATGTATCGCTTACTGTTTTCATAATAGCTGAGTTAGAATTAGGTTTCCAACCTGGGTATGCTCCACTAAATTCAATACGTGCACCTGCTAACTCAAAAACTGACTGTACAGTGCGTTGAGTTTCTAAACGGCCATCATCATGTAAGCTGCGAATAAGCACTAAAGCATTAAGTTTTTTACCTCGGGTATGAATTACACCAAGGTTTAATGAACTTTCTACTATGCCTTCTATATCGTCACTCATGCGAATAACGCCATTAGGGCAAGCATTGAGTGCGCGTAAAATATTACTTTGAGTGGCTCTATCCCAGCATTGCTCAAAATCTTCAGGAGAAATGAGTAACATGTCAATATCTGTTTCAATTGCACTTAAATTGCTTTTGATGGTTGATAGGTATAGTGCTAAAGCTGCTTTTAGAGGCTCAACTTGATTTTGGGCAATTACAAAACTTGTATTCGCTTCGCGTGGTATAGCATTGCGTAAGCTACCACCATTTAACTCTGTTAAGCGAATGCCAAAATTATTACTGGCGTCAAGTAAGAAGCGTATCAGTAATTTGTTGGCATTTGCTCGTCCAGTATGAATATCTACACCCGAATGGCCACCTTTTAAACCTGAAATTGATAAATTGAAAGCTTGGTAATTAGCGGGTACGTCTTCATAGTTTAAAGTGAATGTTGCTGAGCCATCAATGCCACCAGCACAGCCCATATAAACTTCGCCTTCTTGCTCTGAGTCAGTATTAATTAGAATGTCACCATCGAGCCAGCCAGCTTCTAATCCAAAAGCGCCAGTCATTCCAGCTTCTTCATCAATAGTTACTAATACTTCTATTGGTCCATGAACAATATCATTGCTTGCTAAAATGGCTAATGCTGAAGCTAAACCAACACCGTTATCAGCACCTAATGTTGTGCCATCAGCTGTTACCCAATCTCCATCACTTGCACTAACAATATAAGGGCGAATGGGGTCGGTTAAAAAGTTGTGGTCTGTGTCATTATTTTTTTGAGGAACCATGTCCATGTGAGCTTGTAAAATAATGCCTTTACGATCCGCCATGCCGTGTGTGGCAGGTTTTTTAATGATTAAATTACCAACAGAGTCTTCTTTTATAGAAAGACCAAGATTCTTTGCCCAAGATTGAATCCACAATGATATTTGTTGTTCATGTTTTGATTGATGTGGAATGCTGCAAATCTTTTCGAAGAGCTGCCATAAACTCGTAGGGTTAAGTTGTGATAATGCGCTCATTGGTTTTCCTGTTTTTATTTATCGGCCATTAAAAATTGCCATTGTTCATTAAAATCAATGCTAGGCTTTTTATCAAAACCAGAACGAACATATTGACAGATTTTTCCTTCGGCGAATGCAACTAAAATGTTAGCAAGCGCTTGTTCATTAATGGTGAATGTTTTGTTTTCACGTAACTTGCGTTCACGTAAAATTTGTTTGAATTGAGACTCTAGTTTTTCAAAAAATTGGTGAACCCTTGTGCGTAAACGCTCATTTTCTCCCATTAGCGCATCACCCGATAATATCCGACACATGCCTGGATTACGTTCAGCAAAGACTAAAAGTACATGTAAAACATGGTGACAACGAACCAAGGCTTCTTTGTGATCCGTTAAAATCAGGTTAATTCGAGAGAAAATAGATTCTTCAATAAAGTCAATTAAACCTTCGAACATGCGTGCTTTTGAAGGAAAGTGACGATAAAGTGCGGCTTCTGAAACACCAACTTCTGCAGCCAATTTTGCCGTGGTTATGCGTTGACCTGGGCTAGATTGTAGCATGAGTGCTAAGCACTCTAATATTTGCTGTTTACGGCTAATTTTTTCTGGGCTTTTAGGACTAGCTGGCATAGTAAATTATTCTCTATGTTTGGTTTTTGTTGTTATGTTTTGTATTTAGCTACTTAATGGTTTTAGCTGTGCTTGGCCAAATAATGCTGATTAATTAAAGAAACTAATTGCAGCGCAATAATTTGCTTCTTGGCTAATGGAATTTCAGTTTTATCAATGGCACTAAACAATGTTAAAGCATTGTTATCACTATTAAAACCTTGACCAGATTTTGCAACATCGTTAGCCGCAATTAAATCTAAATTTTTTCGCATTAATTTACCACGAGCATAGTGTTCTACATTTTGAGTTTCTGCGGCAAAACCAACGATAAATGGTTTATCATCTAAGCTAGCAACATCAGCAACAATATCGTGATTTCTTATTAACTCAAGTTGCATGCTATCATTATTTTTTTTAATTTTTTGTGTTGCTATATTAGCAACACGATAATCAGAAACCGCAGCGCAAGCCACGAACGTAGTACATTGAGGAGCAAACTCTAATGCTTGTTGATGCATTTCTTCAGCGCTATTAACTGAGATTAATTGACAGCCAACGGGAGCCTTTATGGTGACAGGGCCTGAGATTAAGGTAACTTTAGCACCCGCACGTAAAGCGGCATGCGCTATGGCATATCCCATTTTTCCTGAGCTGTGATTTGAAATATAACGAACAGGGTCTATTGCTTCTCTTGTAGGGCCTGCCGTAATAACCCAGTGCTGATCTTGTAAGTATTTATCGGCAAAAAAATCACTGCTTAAACTTACTAACTCATCCACTTCTAACATTCGGCCTAAACCAACATCGCCACAAGCTTGTTCACCACTGCCTGGCCCCCAAAGCTGGAAGCCACGCTCGTTGAGTGTTTGTACATTTGTTTGAGTTGCTACTGCATGCCACATCTGTTGATTCATCGCTGGCGCAAGCGCAATAGCTGCTTTGGTTGCTAAACAAAGCGTGGTTAATAAATCGTTTGCCATACCTGCGGCAATACGAGCAATAATATCGGCTGTTGCAGGTGCAATAATAATTAAATCAGCCCATTTTGCTAATTCAATATGCCCCATTGCTAACTCAGCTTGAGTATCAAGTAAATTGTCAGCAACAGCATTACCTGATACTGCTTGTAAAGTGAGGGGGGTAATAAATGCTTTGGCGCCTTCTGTCATCACAACACGAACATCAGCACCTTGCTCTTTAAGTCTACGTACTAATTCAGGGGTTTTGTAAGCGGCAATTCCGCCACTAATGCCAAGAACAATTTTTTTGTCCTGAAGAATTTGCATAATCTGCTAATCTTAAACTTATAAATTATGCTGATACGATAGCATTTATTCTTTGAATTTGAAAAAGAGTTGTAAAATAACCACCAACAAAAACAGCAAGGAAAGCTAACATGTGTAAACCTACAAAGGCACAAGAAGGTGAATTAAACGCAGGAACGTTAAAAAGTTGGCCAAGCTCAGAGCGCCCGAGAGAAAAGCTACTTACGCTTGGCGCTGCTAGTTTGAGTGATGCTGAATTATTAGCTATCTTTTTAAGAACAGGCGTTAAAGGCTGTAACGTTGTTGATTTATCGAGAAACTTATTACTAAATTTTGGTAGTTTAGCGAATGTTTTTCGTGCTAATCAACAAGAGTTTTGCCAACAGCATGGCCTAGGTAGTGCCAAATATGTACAACTTCAAGCCTGTTTAGAAATGTCTAAACGTTATTTAGCTGAACAACTTATTCAACAAGGTAGTGCTTTAACGTCTTCACAAGCGACTCGAGACTATCTAACCAGTGAACTTCGCCATGAAACGCGTGAGGTTTTTGCTGTGCTTTTTCTTGATAATCAACATCAAGTGCTAAAATTTGAACGACTATTTTTTGGTACGCTCAACGCCGCAACAGTTTACCCTAGAGTAGTAGTAGAGCAGGCGATAAAGCACCATGCTGCCGCCGTTATTTTAGCTCATAATCATCCTTCTGGTGTTGCAGAGGCTAGCATTGCAGATAAACATATCACCCAAAAACTTGAACAGGCTTTACAGCTTATTGATGTGCGTGTGTTAGATCATATGATAATAGCGGGACATCAATGTTATTCATTTGCTGAACATGGTGAAATAGTTTGACTAAAGCCGTTCAAAAACGGTTAAAACAGTATGATTTAGCTTGATAAATAGCTCAATGCCAGTTACTTTTAGGGTATTGTATACATTTAGTCGTGTTGATATTAAAGGATCCTCTTATGGTAGATAGTAGTGATGATGATTTAGAACGTCGTGGTTCTTTTCGTCTCGATATGGAAAAAGAATTAATTGATATTAGCTGGATTGATGAAAATGGTCAGGAAAGAACTAAAAAAATTGTTTGTTTAGATTTTGCTCGTGGTGGTTTAAAGCTTGAGTGTGATATTGCTTTGCCGGTACAAGCCGCAGTTACTGTACTTTTTAAATCAGCAAGTATTAATAATCAAAAGCTACGTGGCAAGGTGCTACGTTGTATTAAGCAAGATAATGGCTGGTTTGAAATTGTATTAATATTAGATAATAATTAGTTAGTGGCGAAAGAGCTTTTATGAAAATTGAACTATAATTAATGGCGTAATACTCGAACTAGTGTTTTTGTCGTTTATAAAATGGTTCAGAAGTATTTAGGAAGAAAAAGATATGATGATATTAGTGGGTGGTGAAAAAGGTGGTAGCGGTAAAAGCTGCTTAGCGCAGAATTTAGCAGTACACTTTGCTCGAAATAAAAAAGCTATAGTATTAATGGTTGATTGTGATCCACAACGTACTACGTCAGATTGGATACAAGCTCGTAATAGCGACCCATCGCTTCCAGCCATTAATTGTATTCAACTTTACGGTAAAATACGTAATGATTTACTTAGTCTAGGGCAACATTATGATTATGTAATTGTTGATTGTGGTGGTCAAGATAACTTAGCCTTACGTGCAGCAATGTCAGTAGCTGATCATGTTGTTATCCCCTTAAGGCCTAAGCGACGTGATTTAAAAACAGTACCGCATATGGAAGACATGCTGAGTACTTGTAAAATGGTTAACCCAAAAATGATAGCCTCTTTTGTTATTACTCAATGTCCGTCGTTGCCGAATCAAGTAGGCCGTATTTTAGAGGCTAAAGATGTGTGCCGTTCATACGGTATTAACGTACTTAATGCCGTCACGTATAATCGTAATATTTATGATGATAGTGAAGAGCAAGGCTCATCAGTTATTGAAATAGATCCTGATGGCAAAGCGGCTACCGAAATGATGGCTATAGCTGAAGAGCTAATGGCAATGAAACCGGATAATGCCCATGAGTTTAACTGATCTAAAGAAAAGCAAGGACAGATCTCATTCAAAGGAAAATGTGAAAGAGCAATTTACTATTGATGAATTTATTGCTGATGCGGATAATTATGCTAAAGGTTCACCGCAAATAGTTAGTAATGAAAATCATGGTAAAATGAATCTTAAACAGGCAATACATGATGCGAAGCTACTTATTGAACGGAAGAAAGCAGCTGAAGGTCAGGGGAAACCCTTTAGGCGAGCAACGTTTACTTTGAGCGAAAATACTATTGAGCAATTAAAAACCTTGTCTGAGAGTACAGATTTAGCTAAGTCTCACATTGTTCGTATTTTAATTGATGAGTTGTCTAATAAAGAGCAAAATGATCAAATTAAAAAGCTGTTTGAATCCGATGTGGGTTAAATTTAACTGTTTTTTGCATTAATTTACTGACAGATCAAACAATAAGCAAACAAAAACTCACCTATATGGTGAGTTTTTGTTTGCTTATAGATACTGTAATCCTTTGATAAATATAAAATAAAATAATCCAACGGATTTTTTGTCAGCTTTTTATGGTTAGGGCTAGCATTCATAATTCAGTTTCTCTATAATATGCCACCTTTTTCAGGATCCTGAGGCGACGGTCTTAGGGAATTTCTTAAAAGAAATAATAGCTCGAGCTAAATTAATTTGGAGTGACTCAAATGTCTAAAGTTTGCCAAGTAACAGGCAAGAAACCAGTCGTAGGGAACAACCGTTCTCACGCAAGAAACGCGACTCGTCGTCGTTTTTTACCTAACCTTCAATCTCACCGTTTTTGGGTAGAGAGTGAAAATCGTTTCGTTAAATTACGTTTAACTCCGAAAGGAATGCGTATTATCGATAAAAAAGGTATTGATGTAGTATTAACTGACATCCGTGCCCGTGGCGAAAAAGTTTAATAACTTTTTAAGTAAGGAATTATTATGCGCGATAAAATTCGTTTAGTTTCTAGTGCAGGTACAGGTCATTTTTATACTACTGATAAAAATAAAAAGACTATGCCAGAAAAAATGGAAATCAAAAAATTTGATCCAAAAGCACGTAAACACGTAATGTATAAAGAAGCTAAAATTAAGTAATTAATTTTTATCTTAGTACAAATAAAAAGCCCAGTTTTTACTGGGTTTTTTTATGGGTGATTTTTATGAATTATGACTATACTAAAATAACTGTACTAATGATGCCAATACAAATAAATATGTGATCATTCTAAATATGTTAATAACATCGTTGCTTTCAATCTCAATAGCTAGTGATTACTTACTCAAGCGCCTTGTTCTTGGAAATTTATGCTTATTAATCATTGATCACTAATTTACGGCATTAATATGATTGTGAAATAAAGTAGAGTTAATTGTAATGGATATACTTATTGTTGATGATGATCAAGTAGATAGAGCTCATATTAAGCGTACGATGAGGCGTATTGATTCGAGTAACACTATTGTTGAAGCTGAAGATGTTGATTCAGCATTATTTTTATTAGTCGAGCAAGATTTTGATGTGGTGTTACTTGATTACAGCATGCCCAGAAAAAGTGGTTTAGAATTTCTAAAAGAAATTCAAGATAACGATATTGAAAAACATAGTGCAATCATTATGATGAGCACCTCTGAGCAAGAAGAGTTAGCGTTGCATTGTTTACAAGCAGGCGCTCATGACTTTATTATTAAATCAGATATTACTGGTTACAGGTTACGCCGTGCAATTTTAGCGGCACAAACTCGGTTTGATATGGAAGTTAAATTAAAAGAAAGTTATGAGAAAGTAAGACAGCTTGCAGAGCAAGATAATTTAACTAAACTGGCTAACCGTTACTTTTTTGATGAATCATTAAAACTCACTATTGCTAATAATGACCGTCAACAGCATAAAACAGCTTTATTGTTATTTGATTTAGATCATTTTAAATATGTTAATGATACTCATGGACATGATGTTGGCGACATATTGTTGCAAAAAGTTGTTCGTAGAATAAATACATGCCTAAGAGGTCATGAAATATTCTCAAGGTTAGGCGGTGATGAATTCGCCATTATTCTTAATAACATTACTAATATTGATGAAGCTGAAAAAGTAGCATTAAGAATACTTAATGTTCTAATCACGCCTTTTTGTATCAATAATACCAATATTGATATGGCAGCAAGCATAGGTATTTCTATATACCCTGATAATGCAAGTGATGCAAAAAATCTGTTTAAAAAAGCAGATATTGCTATGTACAAAGCAAAGAAATTAGGAAGAAATCAAATTGCTTTTTTTGAAGAGCAAATGCAGTTACAGTTTTTACAACGATATAAAATAGAAAGTAACCTGAAAAAAGCATTAGATTTAGAGCAATTCGAATTATTTTATCAGCCAGTATTTAACAGTAAAACTCTGAATGTTGTTGGTTTTGAAGCCTTATTAAGGTGGCAAAGTGATGATGGCTTGATTAGCCCAGACGTGTTTATTCCTATAGTAGAGAAAAATGGCTTAATTAAAAAAATTGGCTGTTGGGTTATTCAGCAAGCTTGTCAGCAGCTTAGTATTTGGCAAGTAGGGTATCCCGATCTAACAATGGCTATAAATTTATCACCAGTACAGTTGCTAGATAATTCACTTTTACCCTGTATAGAGCAAAATTTTAAAAAATATAATATTCAGCCACATACGGTTGAGTTTGAATTAACAGAAACAGCATTACTCGATACCAAATGGCAAACACAAGCAATCATAAATAATCTCAGTGAATTAGGTTGTAAAATAGCGCTAGATGATTTTGGTACGGGCTTTTCTTCTTTATCACACCTCCATCATTTTCCCATCAATACAGTGAAAATAGATAAATCATTAATGCCTTTAAATAAAGTCGCAGCGGAGAATGAAAAAATTATTCATGCGTTAGTTATTATGTTGCAGTATTTAGATCTTAATATTGTTGCGGAAGGTATTGAATATCAGTCTCAGTTATCACTTTGCCAATCGTTAAATATTCAACGCTTGCAAGGTTACTTCTTGGCAAAACCTGTCTCCGCCCATCAAATAAATGAAGATATTTTTTGTATATCACCACAAAAACTAAATGTAAGTTAACTACTAATTATGCGTATATTAAGTAATGATGCTAAACGAAATCTTATAGCCTTAGTTGTTTTTATTAGTTTTTTACCTACAGTGTTTAATTTATTGGGTTTTGATTTTAGCTCTGTTTCAATCCCTTTACCTACAATTGAAAATGGATTTAACAATGAAATTCGCATCAGCGCTGATCAACAATTTTATGCTCTAACTGGCGCATTACATCATGCGTTGCTTGAATGGAGTGCTGTCATATTAGCTGCTATTGGAGGCGTCGCAGCATTTGTACATTATTATCAGTATAAAGATATTTCTGTACCTATTATTGGTTTAGCGCTGCTTTGTGCTGGGTTTACTGATGCCTTTCACACCTTAGCAGCAACAAGAGTCATATCAGCTAACGTACCTAATAGTGACTTTATACCCTTTACATGGGCTTTGTCGCGTATTTTTAATGCGAGTATTATGATCTTAGGCGTATTACTTAGCTTATGGTTAACAAATAAAAGCACTAGTTCAACTGTTCAGCGCAACGATAAAGCCAGTTACAACTCAATTATTCTACTAACCATTATTAGCGTATTATTTATTTTACTGGCTATTAGTGCGGTTATTTGGGCGGCAACAAGTAGCCAACTACCACAAACTATCTTTAAAAATGCACTTGTTACTCGTCCTTACGATGTGGTGCCATTAGCATTATTCATGTTATCAGCCGTATTAGTATGGTTTTGGCACCAACGAAAAGCTACTCGGCTAAAATTTGTTTTATTGTTAAGTTTAATTCCTGAAGTAGTAACACAATTGCATATGAGTTTTGGCTCTATCGCCTTATTTGATAATCACTTTAATATTGCTCATTTTTTAAAAGTTATTGCTTATTCAATTTTAATGTTTGGCATATTGATGTCGTTATTGAAACATAATAAGCAGATAAAGCATAAAATAAACCAACAATATAAAAATAGCACAAATAAGTTATTTAATACGTTTATCAATAAAGATGATTTTATTAATGTAGGTAAAGCAAAGCATCCACAAGTGTTTGTTTTTTCTTTGTTTACTTTTGTTTTGTCTGTTGTTTTAAGTGTTGCAATAAGCAGTCTTTACTATGTTGACACGGTCAAAATGCTTCAAGAGCAACACTACAAATTGTTAGACAATGAAGGTGATTTTATTGCACCGCTTGTAACCGAAATTTACCATGAAGCTAAAAGCGATTTGTTATTTTTAAGCAAAACACCACCAATACAAAAAATAATTGATTCATCATATCAACATAATACTACTGATACTCAAGCATGGCTGGCGAGATTAAAGATAATATTTTCAGGGATAATAGATAAACAGCCATACTATAAAAAAGTGGGGTATATAAACTACCCAAGTGAGATTGTACTGGTAGCAGCCAATAAAAAGTCTGAATTAAACCAGAATGAAAATCACTTACTATTTAATAAATCTGAATTAGAAAAAAATACGGTTTTATTTTTTAATGACTCTCTTAATAATAGAACGGATAAAAATCAAGTTCCTTTATTGCACTTATACTTACCTATTTATGATCAGTCTAGTGGCAAGTTGTTTGGTTTATTGAATTTACAAATAGACTTTTTTGCTTATATGCGTAGTTTAAATTTAGCTGATTTACATGGTAAAAATCTTTTTCTTGCGGATGAGTATGGGCAAATTATTTATAAAGTTGATCTTATAAAAAAAGATAACTTTATCAAAGTTCAAGAAGAATTGTCATTACAGCAAAAATTTCCTCAGCTAGCGCAAGCTATTGATGAAAACCAGTCGCATTACCAATTAGGTGTTGATAAGGAAGGGGTTATTAAAAGTGCTGATGTTAAAGGGTATTATCGCACTATTGACTTACCTTCAAAGCGAGGACAACACGTAATAAGGCTGTTTATTGAAATGAATCAGCAAGCTATAAGAGCAGAAATAAAAACTATACAAAGACGTAGTCTACAAATAGGGTTAGGTTTAACCATTATTGCGTTAGCGATTGCTTTATTTTTGAGTAAAAGGTTGGTTAATAATTTACAGCTTATTACCACACAAATGATGCAATATAGTAAAACGGGCACGGTAAGTGATCTACCCATACATTCGAATGATGAAAGCGGTGTACTCGCTCGAAGTTTTCATAACTTATTAGTATCGCTAAAAGCAAAAGATAAAGCGCTTATGCAACAAAAATCGGCATTAGATGAACACGCTATTGTCTCAATTGCAGATATTAAAGGCACTATTATTTACGTTAATGAAAAGTTTACTGATATTACTGGTTACAATAAAAATGAATTAATAGGAAAAGATCATAGAACACTTAATTCAGGTTACCATGACAAAAGCTTTTTTACCGACATGTTTAAATGTATTACTCAAGGAAAGACGTGGCAAGATGAAATTTGCAACAAGGCAAAAAATGGTGATCTTTATTGGGTAAACACCACGGTAGTACCTTTTATGAATAGTGAAGGTCGACCAGAAAGTTATATATCAATTAGAACTGATATAACAGTGAATAAAGAAAATAATAAAAACCTTTTTTTAGCTAAAAAAGCATTGTCTGCGGAATTTGAAAAATTAGAAATAGCTAATGCTGACTTAAAGCAATTTGCTTATGTTGCTTCACATGATTTAAAGTCACCATTAAATGGTATTTCTCAATTAGTTGGCTGGCTAGAGGAGGATTGTTCAGATATTTTACCAGAGGAGTCTAAAGAGCACTTAGCTTTATTGAAAAGCCGTAGTAAACGTATGATAGCTTTACTAAATGATTTACTTGACTATTCTAGAGTAGGAAAAGAAGCATACCCTGCAGAAATATTTAATTTGTCTACAATAGTGACTGATTTATTTGATTTAAACGGCAACACAGAGGGGTTTACCTGTACAGTACAAAATATAGAGTTGTGCTTGCAAAGGGTTCCTTTTGAGCTTGTTATACGTAATTTAATCTCTAATGCAATAAAACATCACGATAAAAAAACAGGTAATATTACTATCACAGCGTCTATAATTAAAGAAGCTGTTGATGATGAAAATAAAGCACAAATGCAAGATTATTATTTAATTAATGTGCAGGATGACGGTCCAGGTATTCCCATTGAATTACATGAAAAAGCGTTAGAAATGTTTCAAACCTTACAATCAAGAGATAAAGTTGAAGGCAGTGGTATGGGTTTAGCGTTAGTTAAAAGAACCGTGCAGCATCAAGGTGGTTTATTTTCAATTGTTCCTACGGCGGGAAGAGGAACATTAATGACTTTAAAATTGCCTTGCAGTAAGGTTGTTTAGTGGTTAAGTTAATCAAGAGCAGTAATATACTTATAGAGAATGTAATGAACCATGAGCAATTAACTATTTTATTAGTTGAAGATGATGATGTAGATGCCGAAGGCATTAAGCGTAGTTTTAATAAGAAACGTATAGCAAACAAAATCGTTCGGGCGCATGACGGAATAGAGGCTTTAGAGTTATTAAAATCAGGAGAGGTAAAGTCACCTTATATAATCCTGTTAGACTTGCAAATGCCAAGGATGAATGGTTTAGAGTTTTTAGCAAAAATAAGAGAAGATGAATGTTTGCAAGCTAGCGTTGTCTTTGTTTTAACTACTTCACATACAGAAGAAGATATTACCGCTGCTTATAGCAAACAAATAGCAGGATATTTTGTGAAAGATGATGTCGGTACTGGTTTTTGTGAAATGCTTGATATGCTTGAAGGATATTGGAAAATTGCTCACCTACCCCATTTAATAATTAAAAATAATTAAAGTCTCTCTTGATCATTCAGATATATGGGTATATTTGTTGACATATAATGAGTAAAGGAATGAAACTATCTAAAACTGCATGGAATAATGTCATTATATTTTCAGTAATGATCATTATTTTGATAATTAACACCACGAATAACCATCTGTTCCCTGAAAACGACATTAGCAATGATGAATTACTTTTACCTGAACACAGTGTTGTTTTAACACTGTCTGTATTCCTACCGAATAATAGAAGTATAACCTTTGAACGTATTGGTAGAGCATGGCAGATGACTAAGAAAGGCATTTTACTTGATTTAACTAATCAACAAATTGAACAAATGATGTTTGCTTGGCAACAAAGTAGTGGGTTAGTACAAGCTGCGGATATTGTTGTTGATGGTCAAGCAGGAATACAAGTAGAGCTAAGTTTAGCGAGTATTGAGCAAACGTTAAAATTTATTTTATACCCATTAACAGACCAATTGCTCGTGTATAGCCAGCAGAAAAAAATATGGTTAGCTTTGCCTGCCGCAATGAATCATCAACTTGTGCCTATATTTTAAGACGTGGGTTCAACCGTGACTTTAGGATAACGCTAATTATTCTCTCCTACAAAGTTTTTGACCTATAGAAACGTAAAACTAGAAATATAAGGGTATTATGCCAGAGCTACCAGAAGTAGAAGTTTGTAGACGTGGGATAGAACCACATGTATTAAACCAAAATGTCAGTGATGTTATCGTCCGTAATGCTAAAATGCGTTGGCCAATTACCCCAAATATTTCTGATATTTGTGGTGAAAAAATTATTAATGTTAATCGCCGTGCTAAATACCTTTTGCTTGAGACGTCTAAAGGCATATTAATGTTACATCTAGGCATGTCAGGCACTATTAGAGTTATTGACAAAGATACACTAGTCACTAAGCATGATCACTTTGATTTAGTATTAGAAAATGGCTTAGCCTTGAGACTTAATGATCCTCGACGTTTCGGCTCTGTTTTATGGATCACTGAAGATATTAATGAGCATTCCTTAATTAAAAAACTTGGCCCTGAACCATTGTCTCCTGATTTTTCAGATGATTTTTTATATAAGAAATCCCGCAATAAGACGGTACCTATTAAAACTTTTTTAATGAACAATCATGTCGTAGTCGGTGTGGGTAATATTTATGCTAACGAGGCATTGTTTCTAGCAGGAATTTTACCCACAGTAAAAGCAGGAGATATTAACAAAGAACGCTACAACCGCTTAACTGATATTATTAAACAGGTACTTGGTGCCGCCATTGAGCAAGGTGGTACAACGTTGAAAGATTTCACTCAAGCGGATGGTCGGCCAGGTTATTTTGCTCAATCATTATTTGTTTATGGTCGATCAGGGCAAGCGTGTTTGACTTGTAAAGAGACTTTATTGGAAATTAGACAAGCTAATCGTAGTTCGGTTTTTTGCCCTTGTTGTCAGCAAGACTCTAAGATGATTGCTCAAGTGCCTCTTTAATAATAGGGTGCACAAATTGGCTAACATCACCTTTATGTAAAGCGACTTCTTTTACCAAAGTTGAAGAGATAAACGAGTTTCCTTCAGCAGGGGTTAAAAATACACTTTCTAAATCAGGGGATAAACGTCGATTCATATTTGCGAGTTGGAATTCGTATTCAAAATCAGATACAGCACGTAAACCACGAATAAGTACTTTAGCATTATGCTGCTTGGCAAAGTCTATCAATAGACCGCTAAAACCAACTACAGTCACGTTATCTAACTCCTGGGATACTTGCTTTATCATTTCAACACGCTGTTCAAGCGTAAAGCGAGGTTTTTTGCTTGGGCTAGCAGCAACACCAATAACAACCTCTCCAAATAAGCGACTTGCTCGTAAAATCAAGTCTGAATGGCCGTTAGTTACGGGATCAAAAGTACCAGGATAAATTGCTTTTATGCTCATGTTTTACACTTCATTTAGGGGTGAATACAAAGCTATTGTAATGGCTTTGCTGACTTTCTGACAAGTAATAACGTCAAAAAAACTATAAAATGAGTAAATAGTCAGCACTCACACCTCCATTAGTTTAATATTTGAGCTTGAGGTTATATGTTAAAGTATTTACTCAAAAACACTTTAAGTTTAGTTAATTTTGATAGATGATAGAAATAGTATTGGCCTTAAACTTAAAAAGAAAGAAGCAACCTATATGAAAACCCGCGATAAGATAATACAGACAAGCATTACATTATTTAATGAGCAAGGAGAGCGAAATGTTACCACTAATCATATCGCAGCACATCTGGGTATTAGTCCTGGTAACTTGTATTATCATTTTCGAAATAAAGAAGACATTATATTGTCTATTTATGATGAATATGCCCGAAATTTACTTTTAGATACTTTTCCTCAGGTAAGTAGTGATGTTCCGCCCCTTGATGCCATTATTCTTTATATGGATGCGGTTTTTCAAGTAATGATAAAGTTCCGTTTCTTTTACAGTAATTTATCTGTTTTATTGGATAAAAACCCCCGTTTGCGAGAAAAATACGTTGAAGTGCAACACGCTCTTGCTGAGCGAGTTAGCCAATTATTAATTTCTTTAAGGGGTGCTAATATCATTAATTTTGACGATGAAGAGTTAACTGATATTGTGAGTATTTTACGTATTATTAATACTTTTTGGTTAAGCTTTTATCAAACACAAAATATTGTTCATGAAATTAATGATTCAGTATTTTATCAAGGCGTATTAAAAATACTGGTTGTTTTACGACCGTACACCACAAAAGAAGCAATGCCTAAGCTGATGAAAGCACGTGATATGTACCAACAACGCTATCAAGATGCATTAGTAGAAGCGTAGCCGCTTAACAGCGTTTCCCAATTGCTCTCGAACCAATTAAAGTCTGTTAATTGGTTTTTTTCTTTGCGAAATGAGCGCAGTAATCTTTGCATATTACTTTGCTGCCAATTTTGTTGAATTGTTTTCTGCTTTCCTTGGTCAAAGTCTATTAACCAAACCTTGTTATTGTTATCAATTAAAATATTGTGAGCATTTAAATCATGATGATAAATACCTTGCTCATGAAACTTTTTGATAATTTTTCCAACAGTAAACCATAATTCATCACTTATTGATTTTTTAGTTAATATAGCCACTAAATCTTGAGCATTTTCAATACGACTACTCAGTAAATCAGCTCGATAAAACAAGCCATGTCTAGATACCCTATAAGCAATAGGTTTAGGTGCGGGTAAAGCTAAAGTCTGCATGTGCGCCAATAACGAAAATTCTTTAGCTGCGCGGGTATTTATTTGTGTAGTGAAAAAATAGCTATCATTAATCACTTTTCCAATTAAACCGCCACGGTAATAATGACGAAGTACCCAGTGCTTTTCTTGCTTATTGTTTTTATTATATTGAATAAACCAAGTAGTACCACGTCCTTGAGCTGTTCCCGTAATAGCATTCTGTTCTTGCCAGTATTTTTCAGAGAGCATTTCAGGGTTGAATTCTGCTATTTCACTTCGATCAAAAAGACAGTATTCATTACCCTGTTCAAAGCATTCTACTTGTGTTTTTTTACTCATGTTAATAATTCCTGCACTTGCGCTAAAGTGCGCTCGCTCGCACCTTGATTGTTAAGTACCACTTGATGAGCTTGAACTCCTAATGAGCTTGCTGCTTGCTTGTCTTTTAATATGCTGATCACGGCTTGGGCTAATAATTGTGCTTGAGCGGTATTATCATTTGTCGGTAATAATTGAACAACGCCTTTGTTTTGCTTTAATTGCGTTAAAATTTCGGTGAAATTACTCATGTCGCTGCCAACTATTATCGGTTTTTTAAATAAGGCTGGCTCTAGTGGGTTATGCCCACCAATGTGACTAAAGCTTCCGCCCATAGTTACAATATCTGCTAACGCATAAGCCGCCATTAATTCGCCTAAAGTATCAAGAAGCCAAATGTTTTGAATAGTTACCACTGTGTTTTCACTACGTTTAGCAAGTGAATAACCTTTATTAACACATAATTTAGCGACTGAACTGAAACGCTCTGGATGCCTTGGCACAATAACTAATAAAAGTTGAGGAAATGATTTTTTAATAACGTTAAAGGCGGCTAATATTATTTCTTCATCGCCTTGGTGAGTACTTGCTACTAACCAAAGCTGTCTGTGCTTGGGTAATAATTCAGCGAGTTTTGCTTGTTTCTTATTTGTGCTGGCGTTAATGCTAATATCAAATTTAAGATTACCTGACATTTGGCATTGGTCGGTATGCGCACCTAATTTAACAAAATTGGCTAAGTTATCTGAACTTTGACATAATATTTTATCAAAATGATTCAAAGTGGGTTGAATAATAGCGCTAATTTTTTGATAGCTTTTCATTGAGTTTGCAGATAATCGGCCGTTGATAAGCAATAGTTTAATTTTTTTACTTGCACACTGACTGATTAAATTAGGCCATAACTCTGTTTCCATAAAAATCATTAGCTTTGGCTGTAAGCGCGCTAAAAATAATTGCGTGCAGGGGTAAATATCTAATGGTAGAAAACTATGCTGTACTCGATTAGAAAATTGTTTTTTAACCTGTGCAGATCCCGTTGGTGTAAAAGTGGTGATGGTTATAGTTAAATGAGGGTATTGTTGTAATAGTTGTTCTACAAACGGCGTTAACGCGATCACTTCGCCAACACTTGCGGCATGAACAACAATACCACCTTTATTATTTTTTTGATCAGAAACCGTGTTAGGGAAAAAGCCCAAACGTTCACTTAAACGTTTTCTATACTTAGAGTCACTGATTGATCTAAAGAGCAAAGCCAACAATAATATTGGTAACAACAGTAATAGTATTACTCGGTAAATCAGTAGTGCAAACATAAATTTTTCTATAGTGAGTTTGTGGTAGATTATACCTAAGTTTGATTAAATACCTATTAATATGAATATACCAAGTAAACGGATATTAAAAACATTCATTGTGTTGCTAATATCCCCTCTAATTTCCATGTTGTTTGCTGTTAATGCTTTTGCTTATGAAAAAGTAAATACGCTTAAAAGTGAGCCAAAAATAGTACAGATAAAAGCTAGAACAAAGGATGATCTTTTACTTTTTGCTGATTATTATCAAGGAGGAAAACGTTCGGGTGGTGTTATTGTTTTGCATGATTGTAATAAGAGTAGACGCTCTTATCGCGTTTTAGCCAAAGGGTTAGCAGAGCAAGGTTTACATACCATATTGCTTGATCTTCGAGGTTATGGGGATAGCCTTTCTCCAAAATATTCGCAAGGAGAAGCTAAAAAAAAATCTACCGACATTGCTAGTTATCAAAATGAAATGGCATTAATAATGGATAATTGGGCTGATGACTTATTGGCAGCCTATCAATTTTTGTTTGAGAAAATTGATAAAAATAGAGGGGTTGCTGTGGTAGCAAGTGGTTGTAGTGGTGCTTATGCGGTGAATTTAGCAGAAAAAATACAGCTTAACTCCATAGTAATGATCACGCCTAAAATGACTAATGACGATAAAGAGCGTTATAAAAACCTTGTTGATATACCAAGTTATTTCATTACTTCCTCACATCATCAAGATAGTTACGAAACGGCACAGGAGCTATTTTCTTGGAATGGAGCAAAACAGTCTAAACTACAAGTTTTTAAAGGCTCTCGTTATAATAGCCAGTTAATTTCTCGTCAAGATCACCTTGTAAGTGATATTGCTTTTTGGGTTAAAGCTAGGCTTAGATAATATCCATAATTCAGTGTTGATGCTTTTAAATAAGCCTTATATCGCGTATTCAGAGCCACCAGGTAACATTATTTTAAATTAGGAGTAGTCATTATGCCAGATAGCAAAGTGTCTAATAAACAAACATTTATGCACATGCAAGTAGCCGAGTTGGCTCAAGTTATTGATGATAAAACCCATGTAGTAGTCGATATTCGTGACGCTAATTCTTTTAGTGAGGGACGTATAATTGAAGCTATTCATTTAACCAATGACAGTTTAGCTGATTTTTTACGTAATGCTGATCCCGATGCGCCAGTAGTAGTTTGTTGCTATCACGGGCACTCTAGTCAACCAGCGGCTCAATTTTTAGTTAGCCAAGATTTTACCCAAGTATATTCTCTTGATGGCGGTTTTACTCAATGGCAAATACAACAACCCGATAAAATTTCTCGTTAAAGGTTAAAGGTTAATGGAAGGATTAAGTAATGCCTGAACATGAATACTTACAGCCATTGGTGCAACTTGAGCAACACAATATTGCTTTGCTTTTTGCCAATTATCTATTGACCTTAGGCATTGAAGCTAAAGTGATTTCTGAACAAAAAAGTGGAGAAGCAAGTGATATTAAGCAACGTCATATAGTTTATTGCCAGCCAGATAAAATAACGCAAGCTAAAGTTGAATTTGAACATTTCATTAAACAGCCATTTGATCAGAAATATCAACAAGCTGCATGGCAACATGGTGAAACAGTTGCTTTGAGCAGCAATGATTTAACTTTGCTCAGTCATTTTAAAGAAAATTTCTTGGCTCATGCAGGTGTTGTTACCTTAATGGTATTTTCGCTTTGTTGGTTGGTGTTTTTGATCAGTAATTTAGGGTGGGCGCAATCATTATTCAATCAATTACAGTTTTATTCTCGCCTGTCTGTGAATGCTTTTCTTGCTGAGCCTTGGCGTCTAATTGGACCTGCTTTTTTCCATTTTTCTTGGCTGCATATTGTGTTTAATACTATGTGGTGGTGGCAACTAGGCGGCAGTATTGAAAAAGTGTTAGGTAAGGGAATGCTGATTAATTTACTGTTAGTTTCAGCTATCTTTTCAAACTTAGGCCAGTTTTTTGTTTCAGGAGCAAACTTTGGCGGTTTATCTGGTGTAGTTTATGCCTTGGTTGGTTTTGTGTGGTGGTATGGTTATTTAGCACCAGAAAAGGGTTTATCTTTATCTAAGCCCATTGTCGGGTTTTTATTATTTTGGCTATTTTTAGGCTTTGTTGATTTATTACCGGTAAACGTAGCGAATACAGCGCATTTACTCGGCTTGATTTCGGGATGTCTATTAGCTGTCTATAGTATAAAAAGCACTAAAAAAAGTTAACAGCCAGTGCTGATTACTTCGTGATTTGCAGCAACTGATGAACTTTGTGCTTGAGTGTATTTAAAATAGCAATTGTCATCTTTCACTGATCCATCTGTATCTAAATCATGGCCAATGTAGGTGAAATCAATACCCTCTTCTTCAACAGAAAAGTCATTTGAAATATTAATTCGTTTGATAATATCAGAATTATCTAAATTTCTATATTTTAATCTGACATCAATATTGTCACTTGAGAATACTTCAAAGTCACCATCGTGATCCATATCAATATCTAATAAGTTTGGTCTGCCAGCAACGATTTGAGTGGAATAACTGGGCATATGTGATTTCAAAAAGAGTAAACTGTTTGCTCCTTTTGCACTTACTTTAAGCTGCATTAACATTGAAAGTTTAGCATCTGAGGATAAATCAATAAAACGAGGAAGAGCCACCGCGGATAAAATACTCAGAATAACAATAACAACGACAAGCTCAATTAAGACAAAGCTCTTGAGCTCGAGTTTTATTTGAAAACATCTTTGTTATTTAACTCTTTATTGTTATTTCGAAGGAAAAATATTGCCAGCTATTTTTGTTAGTTATCTAACCATTGAGTAAATAGTAATTTTTTAATGAGAGGTTTACCTGTTTCTTTGGTAAGTAGTGCCTTTACTTTTTCTTCACATTTTAATTGTATTTCGGAGCGACCTTTAATTGACTTCACTTTTTCTTCTGGCTGCTTTCCGATGATATCAATAATGGCATCTCGTAAAAGCGGAGAATGATGCTCAACAATTTCTAAGCTACTATTTGGAACCATTAATTCAACCGTTAAGCGCACATAACCTAGTTTTTTCTTCACAGCAACATAATTGGTTACTATGTCAGGCTCAAAGCCAAAGTATGCATAATCAGATGCTTTGCTAGTTAGCGGCATTAACAAACACGATAAAATTAATAAGTTTTTAAGCATAGTGTCTACTTCTTAAATTAAAGTAATAGTACAAAAGTAATAATATGACCCTTATCATAAACCTGAAATGGATATTATGCTCCAATAATTTTGTTTTTTCTCATTTCAGCTTGAGCTAAAATGAGTTCTGATTAAAACAATGTTATTATCACCACGGTTTTCTTTTGGCTTTTAGTTTATGAATTTTCAAACATTATTTCCTGTTACCTTATCAAGCTTTTGGTCTGATGCTCAACATGACACCTTACCGACACATTTACAGAGCTGGTTGCTTGATCCCAATTCACTTACTGCGCGTTTAAAATCTCATTGCCAGCAATTTAGGGTTGAATTATTGGGTCAGCGCATTGAACGTTGCCAAGAAAATGAAGCCGTTGCACTTATCCCTCAAGGTGAGCAAGTTTTGGTGCGAGAGGTTTTACTTTTTTGTGATGACATACCACAGGTTTTCGCCCGAAGTTTATTACCCTTGTCTAGTTTAACGGGGGCGGAACAGACATTAGCTACTTTAGGCAACCAATCGTTAGGCCAAGTACTTTTTAATAATCCCTCTTTGGAGCGGCAGGCTATTGAAGTAGCAGAGTTTGATATAAATAGTTCGGTTGGAAAATTAGCTAAACAATTACAGCTATCTGTTTTACCACAAGGTGCTTTACCACAAGGTAAGCTTTGGGGGCGTCGCTCTATTTTTGTATTAGAAAATAAACCATTAATGGTAGCTGAAGTGTTTTTACCTAATGCTTTTGCTTATCAATCTAATACTGACTCAGAGTGTACTAATGTTTAAGACCATCAAGCAAAAAGGGTTAGCGATTAAATTAATTACTCGCATGGACAAGCCCATAGGCACTTATTTATTATTATGGCCTACTTATTGGGCATTATGGATTGCTAGTGATGGTTGGCCTAATTTACATTTGTTAATTGTGTTTAGTCTTGGTGTTTTCATTATGCGTAGTGCTGGGTGCGTGATTAATGACATTGCCGACATGAAGGTTGATGGTAAAGTTGAGCGTACAAAAAACAGACCATTAGTTTCGGGGTTAATATCTAAAAAAGAAGCAATTAATCTGTTTGGTATACTGATAGGTATTGCTTTAGGACTTGTATTAACGTTAAGTTGGCCTACAATTTATTTGTCTGTTATTGCGTTATTGTTAGCCGCATCATACCCCTTTATGAAGCGCTATACTCAACTACCACAAGTGGTACTTGGAGCAGCCTTTAGCTGGGGAATGATCATGGCATTTGCAGAAGCGCAAGGTGGGGTTCCTATTATTGCGTGGTTATTATTTGCGGCAAACTTATTATGGACTGTTGCTTACGATACTATGTATGCCATGGTTGATAGAAATGATGATCTAGAAATAGGGGTAAAATCTACCGCTATTTTATTCGGTGAACATGATAAACGAATCATCGGTTTCATGCAGTTACTTGTCTTAGGTTTGCTGTTTACTATTGGTGATATGTTAGCCTTTGGTTGGCCTTATCAATTAAGCTTGGTGATTACGGCGGGTTTATTTGCTTATCAACAAATGCTGATTATTAACCGAGAACGGGACAAATGTTTTCACGCTTTTTTGCATAATCATTGGGTTGGTATGGTGGTATTTATTGGTATATTTATCGAATATTTGTAATTCATTTCTAAAGCAGAGTTTATGTCACTTATTATGTAGGTTGACCTGAACGAAGTAACCTTCAAAAATAATACAGGAAGTATCAAAATAAACGTCACTAATGTTTGCGATTTTAATCGATGTCACAATATTTTCTTGAATGTAAACCCAAGTACGTTGTAGTAGCTTGGGTATGTAAGATATCAAAATTATTTATTTTTTCACTTCATTTTTCACTAAAGGTAAGCCTTGCTTATTCCAAGCAATATAATCACCAGTTAAATGATCTAATTTTGTAAAACCATTTTTGACTAAGATATTTTTAGCAACATCAGCCCTTCTACCTGAACGGCAATATAAAATCACTTGGCTATTTTTAACACCTGATAATTCAGCAAGACGCTGTTCAAGCTCTTTGTGAGGAATGTTAATTGCACCAGGAACGTGGCCACTTGTATATTCACTTTCAGTTCTAACATCAATTAACAATGGTTTTTCTTGATTTTTCATCAACGCTTGTAATTCATCTTGAGAAATATCTTTAGCGTTTAGGCTTACTGCCGTTAATAAGGCTAATAAAGCCAATGTTACTTTTTTTGAAATATTCATTTTCTATCCTCTACTATTTAATTTAAATTTAAACTTTACTTGGTATTAGTCGAATAATAATGCGACAAACTGCCAACAACTTCAATAATTTTATGGCTGTGTAGATGGCTCAGGCGTTTTTATTTGATTCAATGCTATTGTCTGTCAGGAGCGGTTTTAAATAGATAGCTCGATACGTGGCTGAGCATTCTCGCTATAATCTATTTTAGGCGCACATAAAAGTAATCTTGATGAAGCAATTTTGCCATGTTTGATAGCGTATTCTTTAAATGATTCCTCACGTTGTTCGGCAATCTTTTTAAGTTGACTTATATGTTTTTTATCAGTTACTGGGCCGTCAATAGTTAAACCAATATCTGCAGGTATGCTGATAGCACAAATATTTACTCGGGTGTCTTTTTTATTTTGCATTAGAGTAAAAAATGTTTGTAAGTATGCTTGTTGATTTTTATTTGGTGCAATTTGTGTCGTTTGATAAATTAAATCATCAAAGCGTAGCTTTAAGGCTAATTCGCCTACTGTCATTACGGCAGAAACAATGTTCGCGTAAGGGACAAAGGTTGTCATTAAGTAGTCTTGCGTAGCCATCCAAATTGCTTTTTGAGTGATCAACGTTACTATACTACTCATACCAAATGAGGGGTCTGAGATTGAACCCGATAATGGCACATCAAGTTCTACATCACCGTGGCTATCTTTAAGCATATTTAGCGCCATATTAAGAGGTAATGCTCCTTGGTCAATTAAAGCGCCTGCTTCATTGCTATCGGCTATGGCTGTCTCTAAGCCTCGTAACAGTATAATTACGTTACCATCAAGCTCATCGTCAGTTAAAGTTATATTAATATCAGTGTTTAGTTGGCCACTTTTTAATTCCATTTGTGCAGCTTCTTTCATATAACGAGAAATGGCGGGCAAGGAAAGCTCTTTTAAAAAACCTTGGAAATGGTGTGTTGGAACGTGAGCAAAAGGTTGAGTAAAACCTTTAAAATTAAAATGTGCGTATTTATTACTACGACCTACCAATTCAAAGGGTGTTTGTTGCTCTTGTTTTTCTTTAGTGTTACTTAAAGCACCTAGGTATAAAGTATCAATAAATAATTGGCGTTTTTTTATTGGTTCTACGCTGTTATCTAATAAGGACATTTGATTTTCACCAATTAATGAAAATTCACCTAATGAGATTGAAAAATCAGCATTTTTAGGATTTACTTCTTGATCTATTTCTTCTATAACGTTCGTGGCTTCTTCTTTTTCGGTTTTAGTGATAGGTAATTTTACTAAGTTTTGAATTACTTTCTCTTTATCTAGAATCGCTTCGCCTTGCAGGCTGTCTAAGATAATTTTATTAATGGTTAGCTGTTGCGCGCTAACTAAAATGTCGCTGATATTAAATTGTTTTAAAGTTACTAAAGCAGGAAGATCAATACCCTCATTTTTTGAGCCATAAATATCATCAACAACAAGGCTAGATATTTTAATTTGAGGAGAGCTACCTGCATGAGCGTCATCCAAATGAAAGCTAATGTCATTTAATGCTAATTGTGTAAAGTGCCCTAATTTTTGACTTGGTATTTCATGGTATATATCCGCATTATTTAGTATTAACTGACTGGTACCGCTTAACTCAGTAATTTCTTCCTGCTTTAATGTTAGTTTTAAATCGCTGATGCTACTTTCTAATTTTTGAAGACTGAAAAACTGCTGTTGATAAGCCATTATAAGATCGCTATTACTAAGTTTAGCGTTGAGTAGGTGTAAATTAAATTGTTCGGCTGCAATAGTGACTTGCTGCTTACTACTGAATGAAAAGGAGCCACTAAGCTCAGATAATTCACTCACATAATGTTGTAATTTTTTAATAGGGTAGTCATTTATTGAAAATTGACTATTGATGACACCTTGCCCTTGCTCAAAGCTAGCATCTATATCCAACTCTAATGCCGCTTCATCAATCGTACTCTGCATAGATACCGTTGCTTGTTGAGCTTGCATACTGGCTTGTGCTTGGCTAATCAATAATTTTTCTATGTTAATCTGATGAGGGTTTTCATTATTATCAATATCTATCCTAACTTGTTTTAATGTTAATTCAGGCAGTAGTAGTTGATAAGGTAAAGGCTCGGATTCAGTCTTTGTGCCTTCACTTTTTGTCTCATCAGTACTTTTTTGGGTTAAATCAATACCGGCAATAAAAAGCTGTGTAGGTTTTTTTGTTATTTTTAAGTAGGCATCGTTTAGCTCAAATTTGTTCACTACTATTTTATCAAACAATAGTTGAAATAAGGTCAAACGGATAGTAAGTGTGTTTATTGATAGAACCGTTTGCTGCTTGTTATTGTGTAAAGTTAAATCATTAATCGTTAATTGGCTTAAAAAGGGGTTGTAAGTAATGCTAGCGCCAGCTAAAAGAGATAACTCTTTTTCAAGTAATAATGGCTTGATGAAATGCTTGCTTAGAGGAGATGAAATTGCCCAGATAATGAGATAGAGTGCAAGAAAAGCAACTGTAATAATTTTAAGCCATTTATGAAAAAAAATTGAAGGTTTTTTTTGAAAAGCAGAAGTGTTCATATCCGTGAATTTCTCTGTAGTAGTGATGGTTTTATGGTAACAGATAATTCTTTTATTACATTGTTTTTAGCTAAAATTTCATCTCAATAAGATATGACTCTTTCTGATGATATGTGATTTCTTATTTAGCTATGTAGGCTAAATGCAAATACTTTAAACATTTGGCTTTCTACTGGTTGATCATCAACTTTAGCGGGTAGGAATTGCCATTTTTTTATGGCTGAACGAATTGAATTTTTGAAATAATTAATTCTATTTTGATGGGGGAATTTAATGTTTTTAATTTGACCGTCAACATCAATAGTGAAATTTACTGTCACTTCTATTTCAATTCCTTTGCGCTTAGCAATGCTTGGGTAGATAGGAGCAACAGATTTTAATTGCTCTGCATTTTGCCAAATAGGCTTTATAGGTGTAAATTTTTTCTTATCAAAAACTACTTTGTTAGAAAAATCATGAGTGGCGAACTTAATATTTTTAGTTTCATCAAGTTCAATATTTGCTAACTGAGTTGTCTTAACTTTATTGTTATCAAACTGATTGTAATTGTTATTTCGGACAGATTTTTTTTGCTGCATTATGTTTACTTTTTCTATAGCCTCTTCCGTTAATATTGCTTTTTGTGATGCGGGTGGGGCTAACTGAACTAATTCTTTTTGATAAGGGTTGCTTGAGTTAGTTCGGCTAAATGCTTCTTCAACCATTATGGAATTATGAATTATATTGGTTTCAATAACTTCTTTAGTTTGTGACGAGTTAGTAGATAAACGGTCTAATTTTGCGGTGAATTGTTTTGTCTCATTTATAATTATTGGTTGGCTTTCTAATAGAGGCTGATTGTATTTAGCCGATTCAATTTTACTAACTGTTTTGGCCGTGTTTTTCTTTGATGTTATAAAGTTAGCTTCGGCTATAGTAGGTTGTATTTTTTCGACTAACAAAGTTTGCTTGGCTTGTTCGTTATTTTGAGGCGTTAATAGTTGTTTGGTAATAGGGTCATTTGCAAATTTCTTATTGAAAACTAGACTGTTTTTTTGCATTTTTTCCGTGTTCGTCACACCATTTTTATAGGGGTTCCACGGGCTTTTATTATGTAAGGTATCTAGTAGTGGTATGGTTAGTAATTGTTTGCTAGAAAGTAGTAACACAGAAAAAACAATAGTGGCACTAGCAAACCATTTGCTAATATTGTTTTTTGGAGTACAGTGATGATCAACTAAACGAACGACACGCTGTTTTAAGTCACCACCCGATGCAGCCATTGCCATATCAGGTATGGTGTGATTATGACTTTTAGTGCATAAAGAAGCGGTATCAGCTAATGTATGAGCATAAGCTACAGCATCGCCGCAGTGTTGCACCGCTATATCATCACTACAATATTCACGCTCATTACGCATTTGCTTTGAAATCCACAATACTGCGGGGTGGAAAAATAGCAATGTTTCTACCAGTGTTTGTAAAAAATTGACTAAATAGTCATGACGTCTTATGTGAGCAAGCTCATGCAAAATTAGCATCTCAAGTTGTGCACTGCTTAAACCAGTAATCATTTTAGCAGGTAATAAAACTACAGGTTTAAGCCAGCCAATTGCCATGGGCACTTCAACTTTCAGTGAAATTATAAGCCTTGGCGTTACGGTTAAATGAATCTGTTTAATTAATTGGTTGAAGCGCTCTTGTAACTCGTCACTTGGTGTCAGAGCTCCTTGTTTAGGGAGTTTATTAACAATAGAAATTTCTATTAATAATTTTCCTGCAAGCAGGGTAATAGTGGTTAACCATAAAATAGACAGGTACGGCAGTAGTGTAGGAATATATTCGGTTAAACCTTTATAGCTAAAAAACGCATCAGGTTGTTTTGATTCTTGAGTTAATTCGTTTAATAGTAATAGGTTAGCATCAGCGTTTACTGATAAAAGCTCAGTGCGATAAACAATAATAAAGGTAATAATAGGTAACAATAGGCTAACTAACATTGCTAGTGAAGACAGAGCATAACGTATCTGAGGTTTGTTATTATTGAAAATAAGCAATGCAGACTTTAATATTGTGGCCACTAACAATCCTTGCCACAAAAAGTGCAATAAGGTCAGCGCTAAACTGGTTAAAAAAGGACTGTTAATTAAGTTATCCAGCATTGTTTTTTAGTTATTTACCTTTAATTATTATTATGACTAAAAATTTTTCTATAATACTTACTTCTATAATACTTATTTCTCTAGAGAGTTAAGTAATTGGCGAATATCATTAATCTCTTCGGCAGAGGTTGACTCATCAATTGCACGCATGACTAACTTAGATGTTGAACCACCAAATGCTTTACTAATTAAATCTTTAATTAAAGATGATTGAGTGTGCATTTCGCTATTTGCTGCAGCATAAACATGAGCACGGTTAGTTTCGTCGCGAATAACTAAAGATTTCTCATGCATTATTTGTAGTATTTTTAATACGGTTGTATAGCCTGTTTTTTGGTTTTTACTCACTATTTCGTGTATTTGTCTCACAGTAGCTGGACCCATTTGCCAAAGAACATTGAGCAAGGTTAGCTCTGCTTCAGTTGGCTTTACTGTTGATTTCTTACGTGCCATGTATATTGTCCTGAATCGGTGGTTTTCTAAAAGCTTTATCTTGAGTTACGAATATAATCGTAACGCACCTATACTCATTCTATGCTTTGTTTAATTCATGAGCAATGATTTATTCAGCGTTATTCTTTGTGATTAGGCTAGCATAATGTTCACCTAAGCGCGTAACGGTTTCAGGTCCTGCGTTATTTGCAAATTCAACCATATTGGGAGCAAAAGCACTAACAACCGTTGATCCTAATTTAAATCGACCCATTTCATCGCCTTTGGCAAATGTTATTGCATCAACACCTTTAGCAGGGTATTGCCATCTGAAAATATCTTTTCCTGCTGGTGGTGTGATGGTGCCAGCCCAAGTAGTCTCTATACTTGCTACTATGGTTGCTCCAACTAAAACCATAGCAAGTGCGCCATGTTCAGTGTCGAAAATAGTGACAACACGTTCATTACGAGCAAATAAATCAGGTACATTATTGGCAGTTAATGGGTTCACTGAAAATAATTCACCCGGTACATAGATCATTTCGCGTAAGGTTGCCGCCATAGGCATGTGAATTCTATGGTAATCTTTAGGTGCTAAATAAATACATGAAAACTTACCTTGTTGAAAAGGTGCCGAACTTCTTGCATCACCGCCTAATAAAGACGTTAGGCTGTAATTAAACCCTTTTGCTTGAATTAGTTTGCCTTCAACAATATCACCTTGCTGAGATATTGCGCCGTCTACGGGATAACACAAAGAGTCTTCATCTGTATTAATAGTGCGAGCACCATCTTCTAATTCGCGAGTAAAAAAATCATTAAAAGTGGCAAAGTCGCTCGCTTTTTTAAGTTTGGCTTCATCCATATTGATATGGTAAGCATTGATGAAAATATCAATCAATTTTGTTGTTAACCAACCCATTTTTGCGGCAGCTAATTTACCGACTAAACGCGAAAGTGCATGTTTAGGCATGGCGTATTGCAGCGCTATTTTAATTCTATCACTTAATTTGTTGTTCTTTGAAGACACTTACTTTTCCTTTTGCTAGTTGTTACTTGTCCAAACCTAATTCGGTTTCAAACTTATCTCGTTCTGATACTAATCATTAAATCGTGAGGTTAATTTATTTTCGCCCAAGCTTGCTATAATTCGCTGAAAACTAGCAAGACGCTTTGGGTGAATATCTTGCTCGTTAGCTGACGTTAACGCGCAGCCCGGATCGCTTTGGTGTTTGCAATCTCTAAATTTGCATAACCCTTGAAATTGTTCAAATTCTTTAAAACCATTAAAAACCTGTTCAGGCGTTAAGTGCCATAAACCAAACTCTCTAATACCAGGAGAGTCAATTAAATCACCACCATCATCAAAATGATATAAACGAGCTACTGTTGTTGTGTGTTGACCTAAACCTGAATTTTGCGATACTTCTTTAGTGATTAAACCAAGCTCTGGCATTAAAGCATTCACTAAGGTGGACTTACCAACCCCAGACTGACCAACAAAAATACTCGTATGCTGGCTTAATTGTGCTTTTATATCACTAATACCTTCATTTGTTTGGCTACTACCGTAAAGTACCTGATAACCAATGGCTCGATAAATTTGTAATTGCTGCTCAATTTCATCTTGCTCGTTTTGGCTCAACTCGCTAAATAAATCTGTTTTATTTAATATAATAACAGGTGTAATACCTGTCTGCTCTGCGGCCACTAAATAACGGTCAATAATATCGCTGTTAAAAGCTGGCAATAAAGAAGATACAATTAAAATTTGGCTGATATTAGCTGCAATAGGTTTTACACCATCGTAAACATCAGGGCGACTTAGTACAGAATCTCGTTCATGCACCGCTTCAATAATACCTCGAATACTGTGTTGAGTTGCTTTGCCTAAGCGCCAAAGTACTTTGTCACCGCATACTAGTGAGCTTATCGAACGCCGTAAGTTACATCGATATATAGCACCATCATCGCTTTCAACATCAGCATGCTGACCAAAACGGCTAATGATTTTACCATGCTGAATAGCACCAAGATCATTATCTTGCCATTGCACTTTATCTTTTTTTGAGTGTAACTTTTTGTCGTGATTAGCTTTTATTTGCCGTTGCTGGCCTTTGGTTAATTTTTTCTTAGCCACAAGAGTTGATCATTTTGTTTAATCCTAGTTATTTGTCAGTTATTATACTGACAATTACTATCTATTGCTTGTGCAATTTTTAAGGAATATATATGACGTGTAGCGATACTAATTTAATTTGGCTCGATTTAGAGATGACAGGGCTAGAGCCAAAAATTGATGTAGTACTAGAAATAGCCACTATTATTACCGATAGCCAACTCAATATTTTAGCGGAAGGACCTGTTTTTGCTATTAGTCAATCAGATGATACGCTAGATAACATGAGTGATTGGTGTATTGAACATCATGGAAAGTCTGGTTTAACAAAACGTTGTCGAGACAGTGTTGTTAGCTTGGCGGAAGCAACGACACAAACGATAGCATTTGTTCAGCAATATGTTCCTAGAGGAAAATCACCTATGTGTGGTAATAGCATAGGACAAGATAGACGTTTTATTAACAAGTACATGTCAGATTTTGAAGATTATTTTCATTATCGCAATCTAGATGTAAGCACAGTAAAAGAGCTTGCTCGAAGATGGAAACCCGAGGTGTTAGATAAAGTTGAAAAAACGGGTGCACACCTTGCCTTAGATGATATTCGAGAATCGATTGCCGAGTTAAAAGTTTATCAAGAGCACTTCTTTAAGCTATAAATTTCAGCGTTAGGCATTTTTAATACGTATATCAATTTGATGTACGTTACGTCCCAAACCAAATAAAAATCAAGCAGAAAATGTTATAAAAAGATATTTCAATAGTTATAATAAATCTATTGAATTGGTTAATTAACAGAAGCT
>Ga0209081_1000186_pt1 | contig 36719 bp, 24 predicted proteins | sample GOMGulsemesocosm_4_FD_184636 | JGI IMG/M metagenome (GOLD analysis project Ga0209081, IMG submission 184636) | Methane-oxidizing microbial communities from mesocosms in the Gulf of Mexico - GOM15B Gulf of Mexico (SPAdes) (version 2) | ecosystem: Environmental > Aquatic > Marine > Cold seeps... | reverse complement strand
CGGGCGTTGGAGAAGCGCGGTGAATTTTTGCTCGCCTATGACACTGCCATGCAGGGATTAAAGGCGTTCCCTGACGATGTCCCGCTTCAATATCGATCGGTACTGGTGCTGGCTCGCGCCGGCGCCAGCAACCTCGCCTGCCGGCGTTATGATCAATACCAGCTGCAGCAACACAGCAGCGAGGATATAGCCGCTCTGGGCGCTCGTCTCGCCAAAGACGCCGCACTCAATAGCCATGGTGAGGGACGCCAGCACAAAGCCCTTGTCGCCGCTCACCAGTACCAAGCCATATTCCAGCAAACCAGCGGTTATTATCCGGGTATTAATGCGGCCAGCTTGCACCGACTTGCTGGCAATATTGAAGAGGCCGAACAGCTGGCGCAAACCATCATTCGACAGCTGGATCAGTTGGCGGCTGAGAAATACAAGACTGAAAATTCTGCCGCCGCCGAGGAAACCTACTATCGCTTGGCGACCCGTGCAGAAGCACTGTTAATCCTCGGTCAGAGCGAAGCGGCTCAAGCCAGTTTAAAGCAAGCGTTTAAAGTCTCAGCGGGTGACTGGGCCGCACTGGCGACTACTCGCCGTCAACTGCGGCTGATTTGTCAGGTTACTCAGCAAGATGACCGTCTGCTCGAGGTTTTATTATCACCCCGAGTGATTCACTACTGCGGGCATATAATTAGCCCTAAGGGTAGCGATGGTCGCTTTAACGCCGATCAGGAAACTGCAATTGCCAGCGCTATAAAGCAACAGCTCAGTAAACTCGACAGCAGCATAGGTTATGGCTCACTCGCCGCTGGCGGCGACATAATGATTGCCGAAGCGCTGCTGGATTCAGGGGGCGAACTGCACGTCACTCTGCCCTTCTGCCTCGAAGAGTTTATCGAAGTGTCTGTTCGTCCCAGCGGGGAACACTGGGTCGCACGCTTCCACCACTGCCTGAGATCTGCGCAAAGTCTGCGTTATGCCACAGATGACGGCTATCTGGGCGATGACCAGCTCTTTACCTATTGCAGTGAGCTGTCGATGGGACTGGCGGTACTGCGCGCCCACTACCTGGACGCACCGATAAGCCAACTGGCCGTCTGGGACGGTCAAGCCGCTCGGGAGCCGGTCGGCACCGCCTATGATGTCCACTGCTGGGGAAAGCTGGGCCTGCCGCAAACGATGATCTCCCTACCCAGCTCATACCACTCGCCGCTTCCAGCGACAAAGACCCAGCCGCAGTTGGTACGACAGCAGCAAGCGATGCTGTTCGGTGATGTGAAAGGCTTCAGTGGTCTCAGCGACCAACAGCTGCCTGACTTTATCCAACAGGTGCTGGGACGTTTGGCCAGGGTACTGGATGACTTCGGTGAGAAAATCAGTTTTCGAAATACCTGGGGGGATGGTGTTTTTGTCGTCTTTGAGGATGTTCGAGAGGCGGCGCTCTGCGCTCTGATGATGCAGCAGGCCATGGCAGAGCTGCGCTGTGAGGACTATGGATTACCACAGGCGCTTGCACTTCGCCTGGGCTGCCATTACGGTCCCATCTACCGCACCCAAGACCCTATTTTAAAGGTCGATAACTACTTTGGTGCGCATGTCAGTCGCACCGCGCGTATAGAGCCTGTTACACCTGAAGGTTCGGTGTATGTAACGGAAGCGTTCGCCGCGATCTTGGCACTCGAGCAAGAGGGCGCGCCCGCCGTCGATACCCAGAGCGATCCTTTAGCCGCCCCCTCAGAAAACACTGCGCACGACGCCTCAGTCGATTCATTTCTCAGCTCCTGCCCCGGTGCTGCTGATCAATCGGAAAGTCTGGCAAGCAGGCTTCGCTTTGCCTGTGACTATGTCGGCAGGGTACCGGCCGCCAAGGGGTATGGCGACCTGGCGATGTACCTGCTGACCCATCATCTGCAGTGCTAATGAGATAAACCCCGCCCTGGATGTATCGCACGAGGCCTCAGTGATTAATAACTGCGGCGGTACTCAAGGCGCACAATATCTTCGTACCAGTCAGCATCGGTGACTGAGGTACCGTAGCCCAGGTATACAGAATGCATTTTCCCCATGGTTGCCCGCAGACCGAGCTTCACGTTGGTGATGGTGTCATCGGCTTTACTGTACGCCGCGGTGGCCGGTGTACCACTGGGGGATTGTAATTTAAGGCCTCCCAGTACCTTCCAGCTAACAAGTTCGAGCACCGGTGTGATGCGTGTCATATCCGATAGGTGGAAGTCATAGCCAACACCGATACCGGTGCGCAACACATCTCCGGAGTAGTCCTCACCTTCAAACCCCGTGCCCTGACCACTGGTGCCATCGATGGGCATCAGATAACGCAATTCAGCCGCCGCTGTCCAGCTGCCTCCCAGACGACCAAAGTAAAGCAGCCCCGGCTCAACGCTGTAGTGATCGGTACCCAGTCCCTCTTCAGAATCTCCAGTCGGTAAATAGGCCTTAAATTGGAAGGTTAAATTATGTTGGCGATCATCCAGCAGGCCCCATTTTAGCCCCAGGTGCATATCCGCTAACCCCTCTTGGGTGCCCAACACCTCACCATCGATAGAGAGCAACGGCAGCTCGGCAAAAACCGAAAACTGCTTGCTGAAGGCATGCTCGTAGTCCAACCGAAGCTGTTGATAGTCGAGGGATGTTTCGATCAATTTTGAATTGACCAGATCTCCTGGAATAACCCTTCCCGATGGCCCGGGTGCATTGGGGTTGGCATTGGGGTTTAGTGAACTGATATCTCTGGCGCAACCACAGGCACCATAGAAGAATTCGGCCCTGTCCGGCGCCGTCATATCAGAACCATTGTCATAGCGCAGCTGCGCGCGAGTGTGAATAACGGCGTTATCGATATAACCGGTATTACTGTCCGAGACAAACATCGACATACGCTGATTCGTCCCCTGTGCCAAGGCAGGCTGAGCCAGTAAAAAGGCACTGAATGTAATACTCGCCACTGCTTGGGCCAGTTGTTTTTTTGAAGTGTTCATACCGCATCTCCGCCAGAAATTATCTCGCCAAGATTCGCGCCATCCCCCCGCCAAAGCGAGAACCACCACTGCTAAGTTGTTTAATCATTCAACCCCGGGTTGAGAGAGGTATCATTCAACAGCCGTTGCAATTGTCTATCTGTTACAAGGTGCGACAAGGGCCCTTTGTCTCGAGTATTTTCGACGACAGACTTCGCCGAATAACCCGCGACTAATGACTGTCGCAAAAATAATAACGTTTTCTCGTCATACTGTTTATGTAATATTTCGCGCTGCGATGCGCTTAGTGTTTTATCCTCGAGCAATAGCTGAGTCGCTCGACCCAATAAATAGGCGGCATCTGACAAGCGCTCCTTTAATTGATCTTTCCCCTCGTAAACTTCATGAAAAAGCTGCGCCGCCTTTACCGCTAATGCGTGATCACCGAGTCGAATATGGGTGTCAGCCAACAACCAATAAGCATTAGACAAATTCCGTTTATAACTAGAATTTACCGACACAGAGTTGATCGCACTTAAAAAATAGCTGACGCCTCTAGAAAGCAGAAAAACCGCTTTTTTATAGTCTCCCGCGTCGATCTGAAGTATAGCAAGGCTGGACAAAGCGCCAGCAAATCTATCATTAATTAGCGGTGATTTTTCAAAACCGATCATGGTTAACTCAAGCTCTTCGAATTGACGCACCGACTCTTCCAATACTTTGATGGCAGCCGCATTGTCATTGCCTGCCCGCAGTATCGCACCACGGGTGTTTAAACCATTGGCAATTTCCCCGCGCAACTCGGCGATGGGCAGGGCCAAGCCTTCGAACAGAGCCAGGGCCGCAGAATTGGCAGCTAACGCCGCCTCGACCTGCCCTGCCAGAAAATGCAGATTCGCCAGATTGTTATAGAACCTGGCCAAACCCTCGCGATAATCGCGCCGCTCAGAGTCTTCAACCAGTAGCTGGGTCACCTGGTCAATGGCCTGCTGATAGGTGGTAACCGCCTCATCAATACGCCCCATGCGCCTTAACAGACTGGCCAGGCCATTTTGCGTGCGCGCCAAGCGCCAGCGATCAAGCGCATCACTGCGCGTTTTTGTCAGAGCTTGAAACAAACCCTGCGAGCGGCGAAAGCTCGTCTCAGCCTCGGCCATGCGTTCACTCTGCCCCCCGAGTAAGATCGCTCGGTTATTAAACACCCGCGCCAATTCGTGTTGGTAGTCCCAACGCTCGGGAAAACGTTCTACCAAACGCTGGTGATAATAGTGGGCTTGTTGGTAGGCGACTTCGGCGGCGGCGCGGTCATAGTCCATGATCTGCAACGCGTACCAATTGTAGGCTTCACCCAGGCGATGCTCGATGGTGGCATGACCGGGGAAGGCAATGAGCAATTGCTTGAGTCGATCGATGGCGCCGAGATTCGTGGCCGTGGCCCGCTCAACAAACCCTTGCAGGTGATAGATCTTACCCAATCGCACCTGCGCCACCACTGTTTCTAGTTGCAGCTGTAAGTCCGCCGAGGAGTCCTGTTGCAGAGCCTCATAAAAATGCTTGGCTTTTTCCAATAGCCGCTGGCGCAAGGCTTCGGTTTGTGGAATTTTTGCCAGCGAATTTTCCACCGCCACGTCGCCAAGCATTTCATCGACCGCGGTGACGGCCAAGCTGAAATTACTTTCTGCACGCTGGCGCTCACGCTCGGCCAGCTGCTGCTGAATCCCCGCAAATACCGCAAACACCAGCAGCACCAGCGATACCCCCCAAGCCAGCTGAAGCCGTTTGCGACGTACTCTACGGCGCTCATCCTGTTGCCGCTGTCTCTCGACTGCACTGGCGTCGAGAAACATCATGGCCCTGCTAAAGCCGCCTCCGTAGCGCTCCGCCCACCGCTCTGTGGGGCCTACGGCCTCTCGCCAATTCAAACCTATCTGCAATTCAGGGTCGCCCCAGAGGCTGCCAATGTTTTGTTGATAGCGCTCCGCCGCGTGGGACACCCGCCTAAAGTTGCGTACCGATTCCTGTTCTTGAGCAATCCAATCCAACAAGCGCTGCCAAACCCGCATCAAGCTCTCATGGGTGAGATCGATAATACTCTCACAGCTTAACGTCACCTCTGGCGCGGGCATCAAGAAACAGCGCCCCTCGCGACGGAACACCTCCACCACGTCCATCATCGCCTGCGGCTGCACGGCGGCCAGATCACTGAGCTCCTCGATCGAGCAGGGACGACGTACACCGCGGCCATCGTCACCTATCTCCGTGAGCGATTTAAATAACATCTGCGCTATACGCTGGGCTTCTGGATCAGCCAGTGACTCGAAAGTTTCCTCCGCATGCCGGGACAGGCAGGTCTCCATAGTCCCGCTGGCCTGATAATGGGTCAATGCAAGCTGATGATTTCCGTCTTGCGTGTTTTCGCCGCGCCACAGATCCCAACTGCGCATCAGCGCGTGTTGCAACAGTGGCAAGCGGTCTGGGTTATCCCCCACATCGTTAAGCAGTTGCACCAACAGCTGCGCCGCCAGTGTTCCGCCGCCTACCTTCACCGGGCCTTCAATGGCGCTGCGCAGGTCGCGGCGCCCCATGCGCGGCACCAAAAATAACCCAGCGTTAATGGCTTCGGGCAAACCCGGGTAGTCGTTGCAGTCGCCGATAAAATCCGAGCGCATCGTGAGCGCGATATAGATCGGCAGCTGATCCTGCTCAGCGGCGCCCAGCAGGCGCTTGACGAACGCCCGAGCCTCCTCCTGCGTCGCCTGTTTTTGCGCATCGCCCTCGGCCAGGCGCTGGTAGCGAAACAGCTCCTCGAACTGATCCACTACCAACAACAGGTTCTCCCCTTCAGGCAGTTGCGCCTGGCGAACACAATCCACCAGCCCCTGGTTGCTGCGCAGCAGCGTCGCCTCAAGCAAGACCTGTTGGGTACTGGCGAACTGTTCGCTGTTTAAATGGCTGTGCATTGGCAATATATCGGGATGGCTCAGGGCCTTTGCCAGGTTCACAATCGGCTGTGCGCCTGGGCGCATTACCGCTACCCGCCAGCGCGAACCCGCGCTGACCATATAACCGCTGTACAAGGAGGGGATCATGCCTGCCTGTAACAGCGACGACTTTCCGCAGCCGGAGCTGCCGACAATACTCAGAAAACGCGTCTGACGCAGCCGAGTCAGCAGCTGATCGACCAGCCGCTCGCGACCAAAAAACAGGTGGTCGTCCTCTAGCTCAAAGGGTCTGAGGCCTCGAAATGGATTGCTCTGCTCACTCATCGACCATCACCCTAACGCTGCAACTGAGCCAGAAAGGGATCGAGCAGCTCACGCGAGAAGGTATCCGGCTGCTGGATCACCAGTGCTTCACGGGTGCGCAGCCATTGCTTGTCGCGGCTGTGGGGGGGGGCCACCAAAATACTCTTGGCTCTTAATGGCGCACTGCGCCCCTGACCCTCGCATTTTCGCAGCTCACGTAGCTTGCGCTTGAGCCACAGGTCATTGCCGCTGGCGTAGTAGATCAGCACCGCATCGGCGCGGCAGAGGCTGTCTTCGTGATCCTCTCGTACCTCCGCCTCATCGCCTTCGAATACTGGCAGGATAACCTCCAGACCCGCGTCAAACAGACAGTCGGCCAGTTCATTGATGCTGTCCATGTCCAGGGCGTCACAGATCAAGTAAATACACTGTAACTCATCGTCAGGGTGTTGATCGTTATCGGCCGCGGTCTGGGTGGGGGTTGGAATTAGTGGCGTTTTGACGGGCTGAATTGGCGCTGGCTGTTCAGTTGTTTGGTCAGCTGGCTGTGCAAGTGGTTGTGTAAGGAGCTGGGGCACTGAAGACAATCCAGGCTCTGGGAGTCGCTTAGCTGTGGCCTGCTTATGGGATTTCAATAGTTCGTGAATTTGGGTTTTAAGATCCTCTAGCGACCCTTCGATCAGATCGGCTCCATACTCTAGTCGCGGGTTATTTCGCTGCGCGGCGATCAAGTCATACTGCGGTTGATCCTCGGCCTGCAGCCCTGCCGGGATCCACACCAGCCGTGAGAAGCCCCCCTGCTCTTCACGCACTTGCGCCAGCAGATTATCCTGTGCGATGGCAGAGTGGTCAGCGCCTTCGAGCAAAGAGCCATAGTGCTTACCCAGCGGGTGAATCGACATGGCGCACTGGCCGAGCATTGCACTGATCAGCTGTGAGCGCTCAGCCGCACTCTCGGGCAATGGGCCCTCGGGCAAAACCCGTACTCCCAGACCGCTCAGGTCTCTACGAATTGCCTCCTGCTGCTCTTTCAAGTCGAAACTGCAACTGGCGATAAAGACCGCATCCGGCAGCGGTGCAGCAAGAACCGTCGGTAGGGTATCCACAGGCAAAGAGGACTGGGCAGGGCCAGCTTCAAGCCGATGCAGCAGGTAACACAGGTCTTGGGCGAGGTCGTCGAGCTTGAACCAGAAGGCGCGCTCGGCCTCGCCGCCAAAGACCTTATTGAGCTCACGGGTGCGTCCAGTGTCAGGGTCTATGGTGAAAAAATCATAACCCAGCACAGAGCGAATATTGGCCGGGTGCTCATTCACCGGCACCGGCGTCTTGAGGACTTTAAAAATGCGGGTTTTTTCACCAACGCGCAGGCCGCCGGTTTGATCTGAGGCCTGGCAGAAGGTATCCAGTTCACGAATACACCAGTCCGAGTGCACGTAACGAGGTGAGAGCACCGATACCAATACCGCTACCCCCGGCAGCTGGTCGACGATCTTATCGTCGAAGTAGTCATTGCCTTCGAGTTTCAGGTCGCGCCAGATACTGGACTTGTGGCCGAGCAATTGGTCGACGCGGACTTCAAGGGCGTGGTGAAACTGCGACACCCAACCATCGGTATCCTTAACCAGCGGCTGATTGTCGATATGGGCATAGCTGATGAATATATCGTTGCTGAACTCCATACCCGCAGTATAGAAGTAGTCGATAATATTGCAGGAGCGCACGGATACCTGTGAGCCTAGAGCAGGTTCACCCCCTCAGCTGACGGCATTCCCACCAGCCCTGAAGGTCAGCTCTCTCGCCAGAACCGGCTACATCCGTGGAACTGTGCAATTGCATGGTTTCACCACTGAACAGCTTTCCGCGCGACCGACCGGCAGCCTGAATGCGGGTTATCAGGGTTTCGGCTAGGGCACCGCTGCTGAATGGCGATACGCAGATACTCGCAATAAAGACGGGGGAATTGCGGACATAAAAAAAGCCAGCTTCATGAGGCTGGCTTTTTTAACGGTCTGTCGATAAACACCGATAGCTTACGGCTTAAATGGTGGGCCTATTTAAATTGATCAGCTTTAATTGACCACCAGTGTATCCACATCCAAACCGGCAATAACGCGCTCTGCGGTGTTACCTCGACGAGTTCTGCTTCTTCCGGTTTGACCGAGAGTCCCCATCACCACCAGGTCGGCACCAATGTCTTTGGCCACGGCGGCCACCACTTCGCTGGTATAGCCTTGTTGAATATGAATCTTGCTATTATCCAAACCCGACTTGTTCACTAGCATGCCGCGATCAGGGTAGTGCAAAGAATCCAGATAACCATTAACGATATGTAAGTCTGCGTCATAGTTGCCGGCTGTGACTTGTGCCATCGCGAAGATCTTGCTGTTCAGCTCCTGCTGATGAGGTTTGACCGCCTGGTAGTTAACCGCGGCCAGCACCACCTTACGCCCTTCCTTAGCACCCGGGCGAATCAGAATCACGGGGCAGTCTGCCTGCTTCATCAAGTCCCATTTTGACTCACTGAAGGTAAAACGTGACTTATTGGTCTGTCGATGCAGTGGTAAATAGATAAACTGGGCACCAAAGCGCTTGGCTTCCTGGGCAATGGTTTCCTGCCATTCCGATGACCAGGATAAACCTATGCGGTAGTTTACATCGGCGGCTTCAAGGGGCTTGATGACTTCTTCCTGCACCCAATCCTGGCCGCGAACCAAATTATCATTCGTCGCTCGTGTGTTGACAGCCTCGTGATCAACCGCAATAAAAACATATAACTCTATTTGATCTTTGTTGACATGGAGGTTTGTATAAGAAATTAAGGCTCTTTCAAGCGCTACATGCTGATCATCATTGGGATCAACTACTACAAATAACTTTGCCATCTCTGTATTACCGGACATAAGGTTCCCTACTTCCGCATGGTGGTTTTTAAGTGTCATAACTATTGATCAGGTTGCCAGTAGAATAAACGCCCTCTTGACCATGCGCAAGTAAACACCAAGCTCAGGATTTACAGCTTTGCTTTGTCGTTTTGCAGATAAAGAGAGGCTGATTCTCACCGATCTTGGTTTCAATAACGGCAACCTTACAATCTATGCTTGCCGCTCACTTGTAGCCCAGTGACAACTCGTTTTCCTCTGGACAGCCAGCGTATCCATCAAGGACAATGCCGCCCTAGTCCCAGTGAATGAGTCCCAGTGAGTGAATTTACATGAGTGAACGATTATCCCCCGGCATTGATCTATGCATTGATAACGCCATTGCCACCATTACCCTCAATATCCCCGAGCGCCATAATTCATTGGACGTGGATAATATTGATCAATTTCTTCAACACCTGAACAGCATCGCAAACAACCCCGATCTGCGTGTGCTGATTATCACTGGTGCCGGTGACAAGACCTTCTGCGCTGGGGCGGCCCTCAACCAGCTGGGCTCAGGTAATTTCGACGGTGACAAGTTCACCGAAATCCCCGATCAGATCAGCGCCCTGAAGATCCCCAGCATCTGCGCCTTTAATGGCTCGGCCTACGGTGGCGGCACCGAGATTGGTGTCGCCTGCGATTTCCGCATCGGCATCAAGCCTATGCGGCTGTTTGTCCCCCCCGCGCGCATCGGCCTTTGCTACCCGGTGAACGGTATCGAGCGTTATGTGAATACCTTGGGGTTGTCGACAACCAAGCGTCTGCTGATAGCGAGCGAGGATTTTTATGGACCGGAATTACTGAGCATCGGTTATCTGACCCATCTGGTCGAAAGGGACGAACTGCACGCCACCACCCAACAGTTGGCCGAACGCATGGCGGGCTACGCGCCACTGGCGCTGCAGGCCATGAAGCAGGTCTGCAATCAGGTCGCCAATGGTTGTTATCTGCGCGAAGAGGCGCAACAGATAGCCCATGCCTGCAATAGCTCAGAGGATCTCCAGGAGGGATTTTTGGCGATGGCCGAAAAAAGGCCTCCACTGTTTAAGGGGAAGTGATCGCCCGATCACTGAGCAGGCTGTTGAAACTTAAAAGCGATCAACAGCCTTCAGTTGTATTCCTAAGACGTTAAGATTACGCTCACTAACAGCTTTTCGATTTTCGCAAAGCTAGATAAAATTAAGATTGCAGGCCCCAGACGGAAATACGGGGATACCTCAAATATTGGCTTATAAATAGCCTTGTTTTGTAGTGAAACTCGCTCTGATCGGAAAGGATTCAGCGATCCCGCCAGTGTCTCTTATAAAAATAATAAGTGCGTTAACAGTAAAGATTTCACTCTTGGAACAAATGCCGATAATGTAATGTTTCGGCGCTTTATGTATATTCGCATCTTGGCGTATGGCAGGTTTTCGGAATCATTTTTTTATAGTAGTCTCCAGCCACCTTTCTTATTTTTTGTTTGGTCGTTGGCATTGTTTCTATACCTTCCCATATCAGATTCAGCAGTCGGTTAAACTGAAAATCTACCTCATTGTGCATTACCTGAAGCTTTAACAATTCCAAGCTGTCATTTTCACCTTCTTCTTCTAGCCATTGAGTAAACTCAGTTTGAAAAATACCGGCTCTTATCATGGTTACCGACAGTTGCTCATACATACTCATGATCGGCACTCTTATGCTCTCATCAAGGTGATCAACCAGTTTAGAAATCAACAGGGTGATTTTATCATATTGGTCTTTGAGACGATTTTGAGAATCAATCAAGTCTTCAACCGGCGGTAATGATTCAATCTTACACTCCGCATTATAAATTCGGCTCAATGTACTGACCGCCGCCTGATCCACCTTCTCGAAATGCAAACCTTGATTTAGACGCATAGCGGTAATTGTTAATTCTTTGGAGGACCCTCCTACCGAATTGTATCGACCATGGTAGGCGATCATAAAATCGCATATGGCTACTATCTGACCCGCAACAGATAATTGTTCCGCTCGTTTACGTTTTGGGTAACCTGTTCCCAATGCCGTTTCATGGTGCTCTAACACCGCTCGGCTTATCGTTGCAGGCAAGCCAGGTACCATATCAAGAAAATGCTTACCAATTACCGGATGAGCTTCCATCACCCGTCGTTCCTTCAAGGTAAAGCGCCCTTTCTTTTTGGATAATCCTGGGGAGATATGCAGCATACCCACATCATGCATCAGACCCGCGAGGAAAATAGTCACCCTCTCTTCCTCGGACAACTGCATTTCCATGGCGACTAACACCCCGAACATGGCACTGAATAATGCATGGTAGTAGCGCTCAGACATCTGCCTGGACATGACCGTCAACTTCTGACGTAACAGAGGGTATCGATTGTATTGATGGCAACAGTAGCTTAGGTTTTTTAATACCTCATCTTCTTCTGTTAAGCTATTTAACCAAGGGAAAGACCCGGCGAATTTAATCAGGTAATCCAGTAACGATTGACCATCCAGACTTGAAGCTATATCAACACTTTGTTCCAGGGGTTTTACCAGTTTATGCCTGGCAATTACTTCTACTTTACCTTCCTCTAGTATTGTCCCTCGGGGAATAAGCACAGCCCCTTGGTCATTATAAATATCCTCTGAAACAACAACCTGATTGTGTTTATTAACTTCTGCCAATTGGCGAGCGTAATTGGTATCGAGATCTTCCATAAAATCATTCCCTAAAACAATACGTTTCTGATTTCCAGGTTTCACTACCGTAATTTTTATGTAAATTTACACGACAAGCTCACAATAATTAACTTAAACCTAACCCCAATTTAGGAATTAATATTCCTATAAAACTGATGAGCTCTAACAAAAGATAATTTATCCCGTTAAATTCTTGAACAAATAATATTCTGGGTATATTTACGGACTTTTTATTTCGATAGGGCCTATAAGACTTATAACCAATTCTCCTATTTAATACCCCCTTATTACTTTGGAGGATTCAGACAAAGAAATCCGTAAATCATGGGCACTTGAAAAGTCACTCAGAGCGTCTAGCTATCATAGGTTGTTCATCAGCTGGACCGAAAGCCGTTGATGCTCCACAGCACACCACGCCACGTTACCACCCATCGAAAGGATTGGGTTGCCTGAGGCAAATGGCAAAGGTAGGTGGCTTCTCTCTGCAGGCAGGGGTAGCCACAAGCTTAAAAGCAATGGGACAACATCGAGCGATTGTGCCGCAAGCACTCCCAGGAGAACCCTCAAGACAATTTTTGGCAGCACAAGAGAGTAGCTTGTAAGCGAAATACCCTACGAATAAATATCGGACAAAAAAAGAGCAGGTAAACCTGCTCAAAGAGTCGCACCATTTCTGATTAACTTGTGAAGATCGTTGGCCTAATACTCGAAGATAGGGACCAGAGCAAAGCTTCTTGTCTCGGCCGAGACCACCAATTTTTAATGCGCGGCTAGCTGGATACAGACGGTAAGCTGTAGTCGGTGTCTCTCAAGCTTGTCGCTATAAATCTAACCCTTGGCGACACTCGCCATGTGGATGTTCGACAGTGATGGGCTAGCATCCCATACTCGATAGCTCTCAACAGGGCGCCGAGAAGCAGTTGCGATGCCGCCACCACAACCGCCAACCCCAACACCGATAAGCGCAAGCTAATATAACGTCAATGAATCAAGATGGCCGCGCGCGTTTATTGAAGCTCAAAGTCATAGCGTTCCCGGCGCTGGGCATCATCATTTGCAGCCAGTAACAGGTAGCTGCCGGCTAGCAGTGTGTCTTGGGGCTTCAATGGTTTGTCGTTGAGATAGAACTGCCACTGTGCATTTTGAGGCACGGCGTTGAGTAGCTCTCGAACCTGCTCGACACGAAAACCGCTGGCAACCGCAATGGTTCGCTGTTGATAATTGATCGTTAGCCTGTCGGAATACAGCAGACCACCGTGCACCGAAAACTCGGTGGCGCCGATCAACTTAAAGCGACCGAGTACCGGCACATCAAAGGCGTAGCTAGAATCGAGTATATTGATCCGCACGTGGCGCCCGATCTGACCAATAGCATCGGTGGTGCGCAGCGCCTGGCTATTGCTGCGTTGGTCGACGGCCTCGTGGTAGGTTTCGGCAAAGACCACGGCGCTTTCGAGCTTCTGCTTGGCGACATCGATGGTGTACTGCATGGTGCCCTGCTCGCCCATGCTTACGGGTAACCACGCTGAGTCCAAACGGTCGATAAAGTAATCGCGGCCAAGATCAATTTTCAACCACCCAGGGCCCTGCATAGGGTCGGCCGTTATCCAGAATTCTTCTTTGCCCTCTGCTGGTTCCAGTTCAGCGTTGCCGTTGACCGCGTTGCTGGCCTGCGCCGGTGGGCTGCCCATCATGCCGTGTTTAAGCTCGCGGTTGGCTTTTACAGGGCGGCCAATAGACAGGGGGCCCACGGCTAGGGTAAACACTTGCTGGGCTCCGCTCGCCGCCGTGATCGTGAGTGTATCTCCCGGTTTGACGGCGGCTTCATTGGATTGCACTTTGTCAAAGGTCGCTGCGGCACCATAGGGTAAGGCAAGTGCTTTACGCAGTTCTGTCTGGGTAAAACCATAGGGGGGGTTATATATTTTACTCTGCAGGTTATCGATGCCCAATGCCGTCGAGGCCAAACGTGTATCGTCGTTAAGCACACGTACCCAGGTCACCTGATCACTGAGTGTTCGATGTACACCAACACCGCGAACCTCGATCTTGTTATTACCCATGGACAGCGGCAGATTTGGCCAGCGCAAGCGGTTGCTGCCGTCGTTGCGCTGCACGCCCTGTGATTGTCCGCCGAGAAATAATTCTGCGGCCTCGAGATTGCTGTACACCTTGACACTCACCTCGGGTGTTTTACGCAGGTCAAAACGGCGGCTGGTAATATAGAGCATGGGTTCTTTGCGCCAGTGCGACTGGTACCAGAAGAAGCTGTCTTTTTTCACGCTGCGGTCGTGATTAACCATGCCCTTGTTGTTCAAGCCAGGTACTGAACCCTCATCGCGCAGATCGGCTGCAAAATCAAACATGTTCCAGATAAAACTGCCCCACATGAATGGGCGCTCGCGCATGATCAACCAATTTTCTTCGTGGTAAAGGTTCTGATATTCCTCTGTGTGGTCTTGGTTCACCGGTTTATCGCTGTGAATATCCGTAGAGGCCCCAGCACCGTATTCGCTGATGCCCAGCGCTCGTGATGGAAAAGCCTTGGCACTGCGGTCGAGCCATTCGCCCATGCCATCAAAATCGTTGTAGTACCAGCCGTCGTAACGGTTTTGCGCGACGATATCGGGCAGCATAAAGACGCCCTGTGCTTCGTGGTCACCCAATACCGCACCGGTGGTTAATCGATACTGGTCTTCACTTTTTGCCAGTGCCTGCAGCTCTGTCACCAGCGCGGTGTTGACGTCTGTACCGTGAATACTGATTTCGTTAAACAGCCCCCACATGACAATCGAGGCGTGGTTGTAATTCTGGCGGATCAATTCGATTAATTGCTGCTTGGCATTGTCAGTGAAGGCCTGGGATCCGTTTACCTCGCTGATCACCGGGACTTCGGCCCAAATCAACAACCCCAAACGGTCAGCCAGCTGATAGACATACTCGTCGTGCTGATAATGAGCCAGACGCACGGCGTTGGCGCCCATTTCCAATATTAATTGAAAGTCCTCTTCGTGATCGGCCCTGGAAAGCGCCCAGCCCTTATCTTGTTTGTCTTGATGGCGGCTAACCCCTTGCAGGCGCACAGGTTTTCCGTTTAAAAAAGCGCCGCGCACAGGGTCGACTTTAAAATCTCTAAGACCCAGAGGCTGCTCGATAGTATCTACAACACCGGCGTCGTTACTCAAGGTTAAGCGCAGTTGATAGAGATACGGGTCGGTTACGCCCTGCCACAAGTGTGGATCGGCCAAGCTTAACGACTCGCTGATGGTGGTGGTTGCGCCAGCCGCCAGCTCAAGTGATAGCTGCTTATTGATGACTGTTTTACCAATGGCGTCTAATAGCTGCATTTTCAGATTGAGTGACTGAGCCTGCTTGGCGGCGTTGATTACGCGGCTGCGTACATTGATGTCGGCACGCTCTGCGCTGATGGCCCGCTGGTCGACATAGACGCCCTTAGAGGCATAGTCGAGCACATCAAAATGCTGAGCCTGGGTGATGAGTAGCTCGACATCGCGATAGAGACCGCCAAAGAAGGTGAAGTCCGCGGCCAGGGGCGGTACATCTTCATGGCGTGCATTATTGACCTTTACCGAGAGCAGGTTGCGGCCACCCAGCGTCAGATGATCGGTCACATCAAAGCGAAAGGCGGCGTAGCCACCGGCATGCTGGCCGATGGCTTGGCCGTCAATAAACACGTCAGTGATTAGGTTGGCGCCGTTAAATTGCAAGTAGAAGCGTTTACCTTGCAGATTGTCTTCAAGCTTGAGTTCACGGTGATACCAGCCATCGCCGCGAAAATAATCGTCGCCGCCATCGGCGCCATCTTCAGCGTTCCAGGTGTGGGGGATACTAATGGCCGACCAGCTCTCATCGAGGGCCTCAAGATTTGACAGAGGTTTGCCCTGTCCGCGGCGAAAGTGCCAAGCGTCGTTGAGGGAGACACTGGCGCGGCTCGCTTGACCCATCGCCTCAAGGCCAATTGAAGGCTTGGAATCACTGCAGCCTGCCAACAGTCCCCAGCACAAACACATAGCCGTTAAATATAATGCACGCATCATCACCCTGCCTTTACCCTGTTATTCATTCAGTTGGCCTAAGAGGCCATTAAATTGGCCTGACCAGATTAGCAAAATAGCATTTTAGGAAAAGTCTTTGCAACCGACCGAGATGCCATCACTGTGTTGCTGGCTAAAGCACCAGAGAAGATTCAGATCGGCTTCAGGGTGAACAAAGACGGTTGTGGACTGGGGCTAAAACAAACAAAAGACCTTTATATATAGTATTAAACTTTATTACATTAGTATCTAATGGAGGTGATTTTTCCTGGCTGTGAAGTGCCTTTCTGTCGGGCTCTGACTGAAAATGATGGCAGCTGTTAAGCGAGTAAGCATTTGTAAAGATTTACGAGTCTCAGTCCTGCTCTCAATATTTGGCTATACCAATAGCCATCACCCTTGGTGATGCCTCATCTAATCAGTGGGCACTTTGAGAAGGCTTTTAATCACTAGACGAATCAGCTTTCAGCCTGCTTATTGCCCTCGCCACATGCGTTTGCTGGCTTATCACTCGCTGTCTGATAATCTAAAGAGACCCTTTTGCTCTGGAATAGTGAATGGCAATCCGGCGTGGAATACATGACCTGCTGATGCTTGGGCTCCTTACTGCGAGCAGCTCCTTGCTTCTTTGCGCTCAGCCGAGCATGGGTGAACCGCAAACCAGGGCTCTCAGGCTTGGCAGCATGCAAGATTCATTGCCCTGGTCCAAGTATGAAAATGAACAGTGGCAGGGCCTGTCCATTGCGATCTATGCTGCCATTTTTGACAACCTGGACGAAGCCCTGACGATCGTGCCCTTTAACAATTACCCGCGAATATTCAGTGAATTGGCGGCGGGTAATCTAGACATCAGCGCTAACTTTCGCATTGGCGACAAACCTCTAAGAACCAACGACAGCATGGTTTGTACGGATCAGTCTTTCTCAAGTTCGTCCTGGGGGGCTTACACCTTAAAAGATCCAAAGCGCCTGCAGGTCAATCAACCAGCGCACCTTTCCCGCTATAAGGTAGCGGTCATCCGTGGCCTTGATATCAGCCACCTGCCCAAATTCGAAGGCGAGCAGCTGACTCAGTTGAGTGAGCCAAACCAGCTACTGCAGATGTTACTTTCGGAACGAGTCGACTTCGTTATTATCCCACAAGAAATTACCGATACATGGAAGACCGACTATCGCGCAGAGATACACGAGGCTGTGCACCTGGGGGAATACTTTGCTCACCTGTGCTTCTCTAAACGCTCACTAGGGGAAGAGCGAGCCATGGATCTTAAACAGCGTGTTGATCTCTACTTGAAAAGTCAGCGAGCTTTACGTGTCGGTATTAAAGGTAAAGCCCCAGTTACTGTTGAGTGATATCAGTCTAGCCACGTTCTTCGGCAGGCGACAACAGAGACTTCTTACCCACAAATATTGTGGATAAACATGTAGCTAACTAACCTTCATACGGCTGAAGTCCCCTATTCTGTTGACTCAGAGGATCTTGCCGTTTCTTTGATCAAGATGACACCTTATGAGACAAATCTCTGTATAAACCTGTATTTATATAACATACCTCCTCTCGAAAAAAATTGCTGCCATCCTGAATCTCTCTATAAATATCAACCTATTATATGCCTCTAGATATAATGAACAATTCTCAACTATGGTTCGTACTCCCTACGGGGCTACGCCCCTAGAGCACAAACACACAATCACTGCGTGATTGGTCGCTCATCCGAACTCTGTAAAAAGTAATCAATAAAGGAGCTGATTCAACAATCATGTGGAGGTATGTTATATATGGGGCAGGCGCTGGACGCTTTCAAAAATCTTTCTATTAAACTAACCACAGGTTCTAATTAGCCGTCATATTACCAACTGACATTCACACACCAATAAACTGCACAGTTTTAACGCTGCAAATTTGAGCTATATCAAATATAATTTACGGCTATATTTTATGGAATGCATCATCAATGAAGCGTAAGACAAACAACAATCAGGAGGCTTCTGTAAAAATTAAATCAGGCCCCTACCATCATGGCCATTTAAAAGAATCACTCATAGAAGCCGCTAAAGTTATTCTTGAGCGAGACGGTGCCGATGCGCTTTCGTTACGAGCCATAGCCGCCGAAGTTGGCGTATCGCATACCGCACCCTACTCACATTTTAAAAATAAAAAAGAACTTATTAATGCCATTTCAGAAATGGGTTACGAGTTGTTGGCGACAACCTTTTCGGCCGATGTGGCATCACAAAAAAGTAAACCTGATGACCTTATACTCTCTTACGGGGCATCGTATCTTCGCTTCGCCTTGGCTAACCCACAGCTCTACCGTCTTATGTTAGGCCAGGTTGAAACACGGGGCTTAAAGGAACAGGCCAACCCTGTGGCACTGGATGTCACAAAGGATAGTATTACCTTAAAACGGCCTTTCTTAATGCTCAGCAACGCACTGGAAGAAGAATTACAAGACAAGCAAGCCGCAAGGCATAAAGCCTTGGGAGCATGGGCGTTGGTGCACGGGCTCTCAGCTCTCTTGATTGAGGGGCATCTTAGTGTACCCGAGGATCACGATTTACAATCTTTCCTAGCCACACTCGCTTTTCGACGCTAAGAATTATCGCGGTGAGCGACATTAAATTTATTCACCACCGCGATCTCGGTTAGCAATACTCAGTGATATTATTCAGAAATTTCCTAGATTTGAATTTCAATATCCTCGGTCGGAAAAGCGACACAAGAGTGACACCAGCCATATTGAGCATCCGTTTTTCGCAAGTGGGCTTCTGCGGGGTTAAACACTGAGCCGCTAATTACTTTGACACGACACAAACTGCACTCCCCTGAGCGACAGGCGTTTTCTGCTGTATAACCGTTACGTTCCATGCTGTTTAATAACGGCTCATCAACCCGTGCCTGAAAACTGCCTTGCCCCGCAATGGTCACGGTTACTTCTTCTGTAGGCTTCAGGTTTTCAGGCCAGTTTTCCAAAACTTCAGGGTTCTTGGGTGGGCCATTGGCTTCAATTCGAATATGGCGTGGTTTAACACCCATGGCTTGTAAGGCTCGACGGCAAGATTCATTGAAAGGCGTCGGCCCACACAAATAAAACATCTTGTGATCAGTTACGCCGATTAATTCACGCAATCGCCCTTCAGTAAGACGGCCGGTCATTCCTTTATAATTCTCCGAAGGACGAGAAATCACTTTATGGTATAGCAAAAAATCACAGTCAGAGTCGAGTTGCTTAAGCTCTTCGTCAAAAATCACATCAGTCTCGAAACTGGAAAGGTAGATCAGGTGAAATTTATAATCCAATTGTCTATCCGCAATCTCGCGAATCATACTGCGTGCCGGTGCAATACCTGAACCACCGGCGATGAACACCAACTCTTTCGCAGGAAAAAGTGGGTTGTGGTAGAAGGTACCCATTGGGCCACTGCTGATCATAAGATCACCTAACGCAACATCATCCAGTAGATGATGCGTCACAAAGCCTGGAGTGGCACGCTTGATGGTCAGGTCGTAATAGTCTCTGTTTTGCGACGACGATGAAATCGCATATGGGCGCGCGCTATCAGTTCCATTAACGTTCACAAACACATTTACATATTGCCCCGCCTGGAAAGGCGGTAACAGCGATCGATCAACGGCCGCTAAACGCAGTGTTTTTGTAGACGCTGTGTCCTCAAAAATATCTATCACCTCCAGTTTTAAACGCTTGGGGTGCAGTTGATTAATATTTTTTGATACCTTGCCAATATCCTCTGAAAAGTCTGTACCCTTAAGCGCTAACAGCTGTTGATGATCTAACGCTTCTTGATAACCGACCACCTGAGTGAAAATGGAATCGGATGATACTTTTTGATTAGGCATGTTCGATGGCCTCTGCTGGTTCTTGTGCTTTCATGATGTAATTCAACGCGGAACGTGCAGTCCTCTGACCACTCATATAGGTCGGCTGGAATCCGCCCATGCCGTACCAGGCACTGGCCATGTAAAGTCCATCAATGGCATCCATGCGTTCGCGGAATACTTCGCCATCCTGGGTATTCTGATCAAAGCCGTAAATGGCCCCTCCGGGGGTATTGAGGTAACGCATCATCGTCCGTGGCGTAGCGACTTCTATCTCTTCTAGGTGTTGCTGGATACCAGGGTATACCTGCTCGGCGCAATCAATTAACTCCTGTGCCAATCTGTACTTGGTTTCAGCGTACTGATCATCCGGCACTGAATCCCAGGGTTCGCCAAACTGCAGGCAGAGAATCGAGAGCGAGGTTTTACCTACAGGCGCAAAATCAGGGTCTTCGAGGTTATAACAGGTCACCATAATACTGGAGGGTTTATCGAGTGTGTGCATGGTCGCCACCGCTTTTTCTTCATCGCGGTCATCGGTAATAAAGGTGGATGCGCACTCAATTCCCAATTGCTCTGGTGGGCAGTCAACACCCACGTAGAGTACCAGTGCCGAGGTGCCCAAACGGCGCGACTTTAAGTCACGGCTTGCCTGCTCTGGAGCCTTCGGCATGTCCAGTAATTCATGATAGGTATGGATAGGACTCGCGTTGGAGATGACGGTTTTACATTTGAAAACTTCGCCGCTTTCGTCCTTTACGCCACTCACAGAGCCGTTCTCCATAAGGATTTTTTCGGCGCCGCAATTAAATTTCACCTGCCCTCCCGCTTGCTGAAAGGATTCCAGTAGAGCGCTGGAGATTGCTTGAGAACCGCCTTTGATGTGTGCCGGTTTAAACTTGGCGTAGCTGTAGATCATGATGGCCAAATCTACAAAAGGCATATCCTTTGTTGGTACACCTATGTAACACCAGTAGGCGGTTAAGACCGCAATCAGGTCTTGATCATTAAAATGTTCGTTAAAAACATCTTTAGCGGGTCGAAGACCATCGCGTTTGTAGTTAGCACACTGGTTGTTTAAAAACTCAGGGTCGTTATTAGTTTGTAGCTGTCGCACGTTTATGAAGGCTTCAAAACTGACCATTTCAACCAACTGCAGAAATGGAGGGATAGCCTCGGCTTCATTGGGAAACCGCTCAATTAGCACTCGCTGTAAATCATCCCAGTCGGCTGGTAGTGTCATATCAATCTCATTGGGTATGACCAGCCGATAGAGGTCATGCTCCTCGACCACCTCAATCTTATCCATAATGCCCAGTTCATCGAAGATCTGACGCATGATAAATGGCTCAGCGTCTGTGCCCATACCACTTAGCTGATGCAGGGCTACTTCAAATTCAAATTCACCACGCACAAAGGATGTTGCACAACCCCCTGGAATATTGTGGCGCTCCAGCAACAGAGTGTTTACCCCGCTTCTCTGTAACGTGGTAGCGGCTGTCAGCCCGGCATTACCCGAGCCTATTACAATGGCGTCAAATTCTGTCATTTGTTTCTTTTCCTCATTGCAGTTGATCTCAACATCAATGGATAACTGAACACTGTCAAGATGTAAAGCAAAGACTAGCGCCGCAACTTAACACTGTCAAGATCGTATTGTGATCAACCTATGATTGGTAGACAAATTACCCGTCATTGAGTGAGTCATGATAGTTTATCCGAAGAGGTATGTTATATAATTAAACCTCCTCGAGCCCTCAAGCCACAGAGTCCCCCATGGAAATTCAACATTTAGTGTTAGAAGTTAAACACCTGCTCGCCCAGTTTAATGCGCGTTTGGAGGGTTTAGTGACCAGTATTGTGCTGGACACAGGTTACGCCTTCTACCAAACCGACAACTTACCTGCACTCGTTGGTGCGGATGCTAGAGAGGCCATCTGCCAACACCTGAGCAATAACCATTGGAAGGTATTCGAGCCCAACAACAGCGGGCCGAACAAAGAAAACCACATGGCCGCCGTTGCCTGTTCAGAGCAAACACTGGCACTGGCGGCTGAACTTAACAGGGCTAAAAAAGCCTTCGAGATAAAACACATCAGCATCCGCAAGAGTATTCTTGAGCGCCGAGGGCAATCACAAAAAACCGCTACCGAGGTATTTCGCCAACAGATTCTCAATGCGCTCGGTGAAAAACTTTTGAACCTGGACGCCGTTGATCGCCAGGTGCCTATATTCAACCAACCCGCCACGCGCATCACCTGGTTATTCAACACAACCAGTGCCAGTCAACGTAAAACCATCGCCGATGCAAAAGCCGTGCTTATTGAATGGATGGCAGCCGCAGGCGACGATCGGCATAAAGAACTCACCGATGAACTGGATAGCCTGGATCAATACCCGGAAGACACCGCGGTGGCCTTTCGCAACAGAAAACCTGTCACGTCGCTAAAGTTCAGGGCCACCTCCAAGCTGCCGGGCACCCAGGCCATTCACTACGCGGATTATGGTAGAAACCCTGTATTGTTTTTAAATGAGGGCACAGAGCCGCTGTTAAGACTTCCACCAGAGATCACCGGTCAGTCCAAGATTAAAAGAAAAGGACGACCCAAAACGATCAGTGATCAGAACGTGTCGCCCTCCCTCAAAAGCTGGTTTTGGTATAACGGTGCTAATCCACCGATCACCGCCTCCGCCAGTGCTGCTATTGAAGATACAGGCGAGGGATACTTCCTGGGAGCATAGTGTGGCCGTTTACGGCCCTAAACGTACATTGCCTTGCATGTAATAGTGTAGGCTTCCTATTGCGGCTCGAGACAGGTCATGCCTGTGTGATAACGTCACTGTAACTATCATTTAATAATCCTATAGAGACCAATATGAGCTGGCAACGCAAAGTAATAACCATACTGACATTACTGATGACAATTATTGCCACAGGTTTAGCCTATATATTGAATGTATATAAAGCTACACCGGTAAACCCTGCATGGGAACTGAGCCCTGGCAGCAAAATTGTGGGAGCTGTCACTGTAAGATATTCCGGTACGGCTACCCTACTATTCGATGATGGGGAAACCCAGTGGATAGTGGACGGCTGGTTTTCACGCCCGAATTCATTGCAGCTCGCTCTAGGAAAAATAGAACCCAACATGGGGGACATAGATTATGGTCTTTCCGCTAATAAAATAGACAGGCTTGCGGCAGTCATCCCCATACATTCGCATTTCGACCATGCCATGGATGCCCCCGAAGTTGCCGAGCGTACCGGAGCGCTATTAATAGGTTCTGAATCTACCGCCAATATTGCTCGAGGCTGGGGCTTAAGTGAAAGCCAAATAAAAGTAGCAATAAATCGCGAGCCAATACACATTGGGGAATTTATTATTACGCCCATCGAGTCAAAACATTTTGAATTCTCTGACCCAGTGATGCGTGAACAAGCACTAAGCAATCCAAAAATCACATCGCCTCTTAATACCCCAGCCAAAGCCCTCGATTACCGAGTAGGAAAGGTTTATGTGTTACACGTTAGTCACCCCAAAGGTAGCTGGGTAATTGTAGGTAGCGCTGGGTTCGAGAAAGGCGGCCTGAATGGCTTTCAGGCCGACACACTGTTTTTAGGTATTGGTGGTATTGGTAGCCAAACATTACAATACCGCGAAGACTATTGGGCCGAAACAGTGGGCCAGGTGTCACCAAATAGAATTATTCCAATTCATTTTGACAGTCTTATCTCTCCAATAAACGGGCCAATGCAAGGCCCCTCACTAGTTGAATTTTTCTTATCTGGCGGGCTAGACAACACAAAAACATTCCTACAGGAGAAAGAGACTTCAGACCCCGCGCTCAGCTTTAATACCTTACCCCGGTTTAAAGAAATTGTTCTTTACCAATAAACCTAAACAACCGTTAGTTTTCACGACCTGCAATCGTTATCGAGTCCGCTCTTGGAACGGAGCCGACTTAAGCCTCGTAATCCTCGGGGTTACTTAATGCCCGCTCTAGGCACAAGGCGCTATGTCCCGCGCCCTAAGTCACTGCAACCCACTAGCGGCAATGGCTAGATTCATGCATTCATGCATTCATGCATTCATGCCGTGATGTTTTTCTGATGGCCTTGAAATTAAAATCCAGTACAATCCGCATGAATGGTTTACAACGCTTTAACGTTGGATCCGACGAAAATAAAAGTGGAACGGGTTGCGGAGTTGGAGCAGGCTCATAAGCGCGAATAAGTCGATAAGCCTATGGTTTATCGGGCCCGGCAGATTAAACCTCTCAAGGTGTCATCACCTGAGGGCTAGAAGCTGTGCCCGATATTGCTATTTTTCGTGGCAATTAATCAATGGAATAATAAATGCCTACAGAAACACGCACTTTTTTAGTCACTAAGTCCGATCTTCGCCTTAAAGATAAAGCGGGCAATATTTTTTCAGTACCAGCAGGCTGGGAGAATTTACCCGCCGGAGATGCCTCGGTTACGCGTAAGCTGAAATCCCTCGGGCCGACTTGGATGGTTCAGGAAAAGAAGGGGCGCAAGACTTTCTCTCACGGTGTTTGGGCTGCAAAAGAACAAATTGAAGAGGCGAAAGCGCTTGTCGAAGCACAGCGAGCCGACCCCAAGCATCAGAAGAAATTGGCTCAGGCGAAAGTTCGCCGTGAAGAACAGGAAGAGGTCTTCGGCGAAGACTTTCAGCAGGCGATTATTAAATTTCTCAACTTCGACGAAAAATATCAAGCATGGGTTGAGCAGTTAGCGGTGTTGGTAAAAGAACACGCAGTGCCCGTTGGTAGCGGTACAGTAGCGCGTAGCTCATCGGTGACTTTGGACGATAAGGCGGCTTTGGCAGTAATGGCCTGGATGCGGCATCAAACCAGTTCTTATGATTCAATATCTGTTCCGCGTGTTAAGGGCGCAAGACGCGAACTAAGGCGACAGATAGGGCGTCAATCCGAATGCATTTTAGCAAAGTACCGCCGTGGTGATGATGTTGATTATAAGGCTTGTCCGCTTCATAAGGCCTTGAGGAGAGCGAGTAAATAAAAACCTTTATTCGTCGTTCGGGTTGAATGAAATGAAATACGAAATCACTCAGTAAAAGAGCTCGGCGTTACAAAATGTCTGCTTTGATCGTCAATTTAGTCTAAATTTCACCAGTCCCAAACGACGGTTTTTGGCACGTTAGCGCCCGTTAATATCGGGCGCTATTGATAGCGGTCAACTCAAATTTCCGTTTGTTCTGCCATCTCCAAGGCGTCATCTACCTCAATACCCAAATATCGTACTGTGCTCTCAAGTTTTGTGTGGCCAAGTAGTAGCTGGATGGCCCTGAGATTTTTGGTTCTACGATATATCAGCGTTACTTTGGTTCTTCTCATCGAGTGAGTGCCATAAGCCCCGGGGTCCAGCCCTATCATGGACACCTATCCCTTCACGATTCTGGCATATTGGCGAGTTGATATGTGAGGTGACGCTATTATCCGACTGGGTAATAGGAAGCTATCCATTTTGAGACCGGTCTGAGAAATCCAAGACTTGAGGGATTCTCTGGTTTGTTCGGTAATCTCAAATTGGACGGGCTTTTTGGTTTTCTGTTGAAGCACCATGGCTCTTTTAGCTATCCCTCCTCCAGTTGATATATCTCTGACCTTAAGCTTGACGAGATCGCAGCTTCTTAACTTGCTATCGATGGCCAAATTGAACATGGCTAATTCACAAGTCAGGCCTTTGATCTGCAACCTGATACGTATAGCCCATATTTCCCTGAGCTTTAATGGTGGTCGTTGACCAATGAGCTTACCCTTGTTCCATGGCTCTCTATGTAGTGGGATGTAAGATAAATACAGCATAATATAACCCTCCGTTGAGATAGGTTATAAGTATGAGGGGTTGAAAAGTCTCTTACGGACCTTACCTGGTCACCGGAGTGTATGTGCTCTTCAGTGTTCTAGCCGCACCTAGAGGGTGCTAAGCGACCGAGAGCAGACGCTCAACTCTCCGAGAGAATTGGGCCTAGTTCGATCCTTAGCGGAGACTTTGATATCAGGTATCTAGAAAAGTGTTGGAGACTCACACCCACAGTTCTTGTTGGTGTGATAGGCGCTAACGCAATATCCATACGGACAGGACCGGTAAGGTTCTATGAATTGGGGAATAAGGCATCTCACAGCCTTCTTGACAAAGTACATGTATATGCATATTATCTATTCAGGTTCACTCACTGGTCGATGGCTTTACTGGAGCGACACTTGGATAACTCGATTTGTTTCAACCTGGCGCTGCGTAAGTCGAACCGACTGATCACCCAGTTCTATGAAGAACGTTTAAGCAAGGTAGGACTGAAGTCCGGCCAGTTCTCGATTCTGCGGGCGGTTAACTTTCTCGGCACGACCACCAATAAAGAGCTGCAGAGTATTTTGGTAATCGACCAAACCACCCTGTCGCGTAACCTGAAGCCGCTGGTACGCGATGAATACCTACAGCTAAGCACCAACCCCAATGATGCACGCAGTAAGCAGATCAGTCTCAGTAAAGGCGGTAAACAGCTCTTTCAACAGGCATTGCCACTGTGGGAGAACGCGCAACAAGATATTCAGCAGCTGCTCGGCAAGAACGAGATCCAGAAAATTCTCAGCCTCACCGACAACCTGGTCAAAGCCCTCGGCGACTGAGGGCTTTTTCAATAGCCAAATACATGCATATACATATTAAATACTTGGAATCATGGAGAAGAAAATGCAGCAGGCAGCAACCATTAAAACAGTCAAGACCATCGACAACTGGGCGCTTGTCACCGGTGCCTCCAGTGGCATAGGGCAAGCCTACTGTGAGCTGTTAGCCAGCCAGGGACGCCCACTTATTCTAGTGGCACGCAGCGGCGACAAGCTCACTGAGCTGGCTCAACAGTTGAGGGACCAATACGCTATCGAAACCCGCGTTATTGTCGCCGACCTCAGCTGTGTAGAAGGCATTGAGCAGGTGCTGAAACAAAGTGACGACCTTTCGGTGAAGCTGTTGATCAACAACGCCGGCCGCGAAGAGTCCGGGGACTTCCTGTCGCTGGCCAGTGAGCAGCTGCTCGGTTCCATTGCCCTCAACTGCTCGGCCCCCATGCTACTGAGCCACCACTTCGGCCAACGCATGGCCGCAAGTGGCGGTGGTCAGATTCTGTTTCTGGCATCGATCGTCGCTTTCCAGGGCGTGCCAGTGATCGCCAACTACGCCGCCACCAAGGCTTACCTGCTGACCTTGGCCGAGGGACTGGCCTGTGAGCTGGAAGCCCACAAGGTGGAAATATCCATAGCCGCGCCCGGCTTTACCGAGAGCAATCTGGCACCCAACCAAGACTTTTCTCAGGTACCTATCAAACCACTGAGCGCCGAATTTGTCGCCAACTACACATTGCAAAAACTTGGTAAACAGCGGCTGATCATCCCCGGTGCCATTAATAAATTCCTGTTTTACACCGGAAAATACTTGCAATCGCGTCGCCTCAACAGCCGTGCCTTCGGCAAGGTTTTCTCGACGGTTTTACACAACAAGCTGCAAGCGCAAACCAACGCCAAACAGACACAGCAGGTTCAAGTATGAAATCTGACGACACCCTCTATATCAACCCATTGACGGTCAACAGCATCAAAGTGCTGTTGCTGTGCAACGCCCTCGATCTGCAACCGCAATTCAAGATTCTCCAATTGCACAGGGGCGAGCACAGGCGTCCTGAATACTTGGCCTTGAATCCTGACGCCAAGGTGCCGCTGCTGATCAGTAAAACGAGAGGCAATGCAGAGAACAACACCCCACTGACCCTCAGCGAGTCCAGCGCCATACTGCAGTATTTGGCTAACCGGGAGGGCTCATTGCTCTGGCCGGACAATGCCATGGCACAAGCGCAAGTCATCAAATGGCTGAGCTGGCAAGCGGATCAATGGACGCGACTTATCAGCCCTCTCGCCCACCGCCGCGTGGTCTTGCCCGCCTGGGGCATAAACGCCACTACGGATTTTGGTGCCGAAAATCAACAAGCACTGGATAAAGTGCTGACGGATATGAATCAACACCTATCGAATCGAACTACTCTGCTTGGCCAGCAACTGAGCATCGCCGACATCAGCCTTGGCAGTTTTCTGATTTTTGCAGAAGAGGCCGCCATCGATCTAGACGACTACCCGAATATTGGCCGTTGGCTTGAGCACTTGAGCAGTCACGCCTGGTGGCAACAGACCCGAACCTATCTGCTCGAGGCACGCACGCAACTGTTGAAAATTCAAAACACAAACATGCATATACATGAGGTTTGATATGTCTACTTATAATCAGTCTAAAAGCCGTACCCAACTGGCGCGCTGGATTGTCTGCCATCCCAAGCTCAGCGTAGTCGCCAGCCTGCTGTTGATGCTGGCCATGCTCGGCGCTCTGCCGCAGCTCTACAAGGACACCCGCGCCGACGCCTTCCTCGCAGCCGACAACCCGGCGCTGATTTACCGGAATAAAGTGAAGGCGCAGTTTGGCCTCAGCGACCCGATAGTGGTCGCGGTCATTAACGAGTCGCGCCAGGGTGTATTTAACCCGCAATCACTGCAACTGGTGAACTGGCTCAGTGAGGAAATCTCGGCGCTGGACAACATCAACAGCGACCGAGTCACCAGCCTCGCCACCGAGAACAACATCAGCGGCAGCGACGACGGCATGGAGGTCACTCCATTTTTTGATGAACTGCCCGAGACCCAGGCTGAGGCCGACAGGGTGTGGCAGCAAGTGTCCGACTTTCCGCTCTATATGGGTCAGCTGGTGAGCCACGACAAGCAGGCCACCCTGATCGTTGCCGAGCTGATTGATGAGGATCAAGTAGAGCAGACCTACGAGGATATTCTGGCGCTGGTCGAGCGTGCTCCTCGCACAGCTTCGGATTCAAATAGCATCCACGTTGCCGGTGAAGGTGCGGTGGCCGGTTTTCTCGGCAGTTACATAGACGCCGACGCCCAGCGTTTGAATCCCATTGCGGGACTGATCATCACCTTGATCATTCTCTTCGCCTTTCGCCGTGTTAGCACCGCACTGCTGGCCAACGTCATCATCGGCGCCTCGGTGTTGATGACACTGTCGGCCATGGCGCTGCTGGACGTGCCCTTCTTCGTGATCACCAACGCCTTGCCGGTGATATTGATCGGTATAGCCGTGGCCGATTCTATGCACATCTTCAGTCACTACTTTGAGCTCCAGGCCAAGCAGCCGGAGCGAGACAAACCCGAGCTGATCATTGAAACACTCGAAGCCATGTGGCGGCCTATCACGCTCACTACGCTGACCACCATGGCCGGTTTTATCGGCCTCTACTTCGCCGCCTATATGCCTCCGTTCAAATTCTTCGGTCTGTTTACCGCCGTGGGTGTCGGCGTTGCCTGGCTCTATTCGCTGGTATTTCTACCGGCGGCCATGGCGCTGATTAAACCCAGCGCCAGCCAACACATGCGACGCCTGGCCCAGAACCATCAGCTCGACAGCTTTGCCCAGCTGATGGTGAGCTTCGGTCGGCTGACACTCAACAACGCCAAGAAGGTACTGGCAGTGTTTGCCATAACCGTGGCTTTTGGCCTTATGGCCGCGCTGAACCTAACCGTTAACGAGGATCGCATAGCGACCTTCCACCCGAGCGAGCCCCTCTATCAGGCAGACCGAGTGATAAACCAACACCTCAATGGCACCAACAACCTCGATATCGTCATCGAATCGAACGTCGATGAAGGGCTGTTTGAGCCGGCTAGTCTACTGAAGATCCAAGCCCTGCAGGATTACGCATTGACGCTTGAGCATGTCGAAGGCGCTACCTCGATTGTCGACTATCTCAAACAGATGAACCGCTCACTCAATGGTGGCGCCGCCGATGAGTATCAGCTGCCCCGCGAGCGCGAGCTGATCGCTCAGTATTTTCTGATCTATTCTGCGTCTTCGGACCCAACGGATTTTGAGGAGGAAATCGACTTCGACTACCGTGTCGCCAACCTGCGCTTGACGCTCAACAAGGGCAGCTTTCAGGACACCCGCCTAGTGGTCGAACAACTGCAGGCCTACGTCGACGAGCACTTTAACAGCGACGAGCTGAACGCGACCCTGAGCGGCCGGGTGACTCTCAACTACCACTGGATCAAGGACCTTGGCAAGAGCCACTTTGCCGGAGTCGCCATCTCCCTGCTGTTGGTGCTGCTGGTCTCCGCTTGGCTGTTTGGCTCGCTGACCGCTGGCCTTTACGCGCTGCTGCCGGTCGCGGCCTCCATCCTTATTGTCTACGCCGCCATGGTATTGCTGGGCATTAACCTAGGCATGGGTACCTCGATGTTCGCCTCGGTGGCCATTGGCCTGGGTGTCGACTTTGCCATCCATACCATCGACCGCCTGCGCACCGCCTTCCGCGAAAGGGCACAACCCAATAAACCCGTTACAGAAGAGGATTGGGATAAAGCACTGGGTGAGCTCTACCCGCTGACCGGTCGCGCCCTACTGTTCAACTACCTGGCCATCGCCCTAGGCTTTGGCGTATTGACCAGCAGTCAGGTGGTACCGCTCACCGATTTCGGCGCCATTGTTTTTATTTCCGTCACCACCAGTTTCGTCGCCAGCCTGAGTCTGCTGCCGGCGCTGATCAAGGTGACCCAACCACAATTTATCAGTGGCGCTCAGCGGCCAGAACCAAGGATCTTTAGCATGTCTAAATTCTTACGTACCACCAGCGGCCTACTGCTTATCGGCAGCCTGGGCTTGGCCCTGTTCAATCAACAGGTTGAAGCCAATGCTATCAATAGCGAGGCAATGAGATTCAATAATCTTAGCGCCGATGAAATCGTCGAGCGCGTCAATCGGGTCGACGACGGCGAGCATGTGAGTCGTGACCTGACCATGACGTTGATCGACAAGCGCGGCAAAGAGCGGGTGCGTGAAACGCGCACCTACCGCAAATACTACGAGGGCGAAAAGCGCACGATTCTGTTTTATAAAAAACCCAGCAACATCAAGGGCACAGGGTTTCTGACCTTCGACTACCGGGATGTCAGTAAAGACGACGACCAGTGGCTCTACCTGCCAGCACTGCGCAAAGTGCGCCGCATCTCCGCCTCAGACCGCGGCGACTACTTTCTCGGTACTGACTTCACCTATGAGGACATGATGCTCGAGGGCAAGCTCGAACCAGCCGACTACGACTTCAGCCTGCTCGGCCACGAGCAACTGACGCTCAGCAGTGGCGAGAAATTTGATGCCATCCACATGCAGGGCCTACCAAAGTCCAAGGTCATAGCGAAAGAACTGGGCTATGGACGCAGTGAATTCTGGATCGACGTTGACACCTGGCTGGTCGTAAAAGCCCACTACTGGGACCCGAAAGACAAGCCGCTTAAAACTCTGGAGGCTAGCGACATACAGGCTGTGGACAATATTCTCACTCGCCACCGCCTCGCCATAGACAATCACAAGACTGGCCACCGCAGCATTTTTGAGTTCAGCCAGGTTGATTACCAGAGCTCTGTCAACGACCAGCTGTTTACCCAGCGCGCCCTCAAGCGAGGTAAATAATGATGGTTCTCAGCACTCACACTTTATTAAAGCCCAGAGTCACTGTGTTAACGGCTGCTGCCTTTGTATTAACGGCCGGTTCTGCGCTGCTGTTCAGCGGCGCGGTAGCCGCTGATTTCAGCGGCACCTGGCAACAGCAGTGGAGCCTGGATTCACATGGCAACACCCAGCAGTTTGAGAGCCTTATCGACAGCGAGTGGAACCACAGTTTTTCAGGGCTGGGCAGAGGCTGGGACATGACGTTGATTGCGCGTATCAAGATCGACGGCAGCGATCAACTCGGTCACAGCGTTGAACCCAGTGATAATTTCAGCAGTATCAATGGCCCACTACTCAAGAGCCAGCACGCTCAATTGAACATTCGTGAATGGTATTGGGACACAGAGATGGCCGGCAGCTACTGGCGTATCGGCAAGCAACAGGTCGTCTGGGGACAGGCTGACGGCCTCAAGGTACTGGATGTGGTCAACCCACAGAGCTACCGCGAGTTCAGCCTCGATGAGTTTTCCGACTCGCGCCTTCCCTTGTGGATGCTCAATATTGAGCTGCCTACAAGCGGTGACGGCAGCTGGCAGCTGCTGTGGATTCCCGATCTGAGCTACCACCAGCTGGCTGACGCGGGCAGTGATTACGCCTTCAGCTCCCCGCTCTTAGTGCCACAGATTCCAGAGCAGTTACTACCCATACTGAGCGCCGTCAGCCTGGAGCAACACAAACCCGTATCGCCCTTAAAAGACAGCGACATCGGGCTGCGCTACGCCACCTTTGCCGGTGGCTGGGATCTCACAGCCAACTACCTCTATCACTATAGAGACGCGGCGGTTTACTACCAGAGCCTGGAAGGCAGTGAGCTCAAGATAGACGCCGGCTTTGAACGCAGCCACCTACTTGGTGGCACTGCCAGCAAGGCCTTTGGTGACTTCACCCTGCGCACCGAACTCGGCTATAACAGTCACAGCTTTCAGCTGCTCGACAGCCAGTCCGAGCAGGCAATGCAAAACCTGTTGCGTCAACAGGGCGTCCATCAATCGGCGGAATTGTCCTCGGTGATTGGTCTCGACTGGCAGGGGCCTGCGGACACCATGATCAGTGCTCAGTGGTTCCAGAGTTATCTGCTTGTTGACCACGAAGATCTGCAGCGCCCGCAACAGGACCATATATTGAGCCTGCTCTACCGTCAGAACTTTGCCAATGAAAGCTGGGAGTTTGAAGCGCTTACCCTCTATGGCCTTGAACAGCAGGACAGTTCAATACAGTTACAACTCAGCTATATACTGGAGAGCAACCTCGAGCTTTGGCTCAGCGCCGACCTATTCTCGGGACCAACAACCAGCATGCTTGGTCAGTTCAACCAAAGTGAACGCCTCAGCCTGGGCTTTGAGTGGGGTTTTTAAAAATAGGCTTGAGTTGCATTAAGAAAAGCCGCGCCCCTGCTGTAAGCGTTGCTGAACGTCGCCGACGCTCCGCCTTTTACTCAGGTGTTATGTGTAATCCACTATAAAATATCTTCTTACTCTGATGATCGGTATTTTTATAGGTCTGGCATTCGGCTTCTACAAAGCTCCCTATGAATTTCAATATTACGATGCTCAATATCAAGCCTCGATCAACACTCATCATCTAGGTTTCTTGAACGTGGTAATCTTGAAAATCTAAAAGTAGGTTTTGATATAAATCTTGATACAGGGCTTTCCACTCATGCACACTACTTGGAAAGCCCTTACAGCTGGCTGTTTTTCTACCTACCAAATAAGAATAAAAAACATATTGAGCACGCGGTAGCTTATAGAACAATAAAATAAGCTATTGAAGGTTAAGGTATTAAACCTATATGGTCGGTAAAACATATAACCAGTGCAGGCACGGTCGCCCGCAATCGGTCTGGACTCTTCACTACGCTCCTCGTCCATGCTGCGGGCGTTATACAAATAGGAAATTACGATGATAAATGGACGCCGTGGATCGTCAAGTGCCTATATTCGAGCAACCCGCCACACGCATCACCAGACTATTCAATACAACCAGTGCCAGCCAACGCAAAACCATCGCCGATGCTAAAGCCGTGCTTAATGAATGGATGGCAGCCGCAGGCGACAACCGGTATAAAGAACTCACCGATGAACTGGACAGCCTGGATGCATACCCAGAGGACACAGCGATTGCCTTTCGCAACCGAAAACCCGTCACTTCGCTAAAGTTCAGGGCCACCTCAAAGCGGTTGGGTACCCAGGCCATTCACCACGCGGACTATGGTAGAAACCCAGTGTTGTTTTTAAATGAGGGCACAGAGCCTCTATTAAGACTTCCACCAGAGATCACTGGTCAGTCCAAAATAAAAAGAAAAGGACGACCCAAAACGATCAGTGATCAGCATGTTTCGCCCTCTCTTAAAAACTGGTTTTGGTACAACACACCACAACAAACGGGCAGCGATAATAAGTAAAGTGGCGCCAAGCTATCGGAGCTGGAGCAGCTATAAAAAGACCCCTTGCAGCTTCAATAACAGCGTAATGGTGATCCTCCTTGCCCGTACAATCACTCCCACCTCGAGCCAGCTAGCCTGTTGGTCTTTCACCTCTGCCCATGGCGCATCGTTTTCGTCTCTTTAAAGACACTTTGGGAGGCGATTTGTTGTTCTATAGTGCCCTCAGTGATAGAGCATGAATTGGTCTATAATTAGTCGACACACGACCTGAGCATTTTTCGCCGATGAATGCCTTGCTGCTGATTTTTGGCTTGTTGTTGACGGTTTCCAGCTCCGCCACATTGAGCAATGAGGGACGATTAACACCTCTGCGTTTCGGTCACTACCCCGCCTTTAAGCATACTTACGCCCAAAGCCCACACTACCACTGGTTGAGCCAATCGTTGGGTGCATTGGGTTATCGTATTCAAGTCGTCTTACTACCGAATAAACGACTGATAGCGCAGCTCAATGACGGCATGCTCGACGGTGATTTCGCCCGCCTGCTAGGCGGCTCAAAAACCTCTAGAAACCAAGTCTCAGTGCCCGAACCCTTTGCCCACCTTTGTTATATGGGCTACAAATGGCCGGGTCGAGCGTTACCCACGCGCGAAAGATTAGTGATCGGCACTTTCTATGACTGGGACTACGCCGTCAAGACTGCAAAGGAATTCTGGCCTGAGAGTGAACACTTTCTGATACAAGATATGGCCAGCCCTGTCCATATGCTGCGCTCTGGCCGTGTTGACCTGTTGTTTATGCCCAGCGTTAAAGCGGCTTTTTTCGAACGAGAAATGGGGATTAAGCTAGAACCCGCCACAGAGGTCATCAGGAAAATCGACACCTACGTACAACTGCATAAGAGGCATCAACACTTGACGAAAAAGTTGGCCGAACAACTCAGGTATACGCGACCAAAAGATCTTAACCGCGGCTGTTGAAAAACTGTTAAATTTTCCTCTCCTCTCAGCCATTTTTTTGATAAACGGCTTTATATTCAGTGTGAAAAATCCGCAACTTGCTCAAAGATTTTTGTGGGATTTCAGGACAGCCGTAGTAAAGATACGAACATCAACCTTCGATATAAGAATACCGGCTCGGGTTTTATCACAATACGACCATAATTATTATCAAAGCTATTTTAATCGACGTCGATAAAGGGGCACTTCAGTCAGACTGATCATATTCAGAATAATCGTCTTGCGTACTTAATCACCACTGCCTCCTAGCCCTGCGCTACCAATATCCGCTTATCACCGCTAGGCTCAGCCCGACAAAACGAATCGCCGCTCAAAACAACAGACCACCTAACACCCAATCAGTTGAGCCGACACCGTCCTTGGTTGGAATGGTGGCGGCTTTCTATCCTCTCAGCTTGAATCAGAGGTGCCCTAGTTTCACCCATTTGAATCGTTTGGCACTGTGCCGTAAAGTTTATACATATTGCTGACACCCATATCTTTTTGCTTCAGGTTCACCAAAAATTTGAGCGTCGAAACACCAAACGGCATCTGAGCCACACCCGAGTGAGTCCCCGTTGGGGTGATCACAGCGAACGACGGCGTTGTATAAGGCTTCATTTTTCGCCCTTTTGCTGACTTCAACAAAGCGTTCGCGAGTAGACCTCCTTGCACGCTCGCAAGGTATCCGTGTTTGTGCGTATCCAGAGTCGAGCAATCACCCAATGCGTATAAGTTGTCGTAACCTTCCACTTTCATGAAGGCATCCACCTTAACTAGCCCCTTACAGTTCAGGATGTCAGGAAGTTCCTTGCGCAAGAACTCAGTATTCGGCTGCATGCCAACACATACATAAACCGTATCGGCTTGAATCGTCTCGTTGCTGATAGAGCAACGGTAAACTTCTCCATCCTTTTGAAACCTGCGATTGAATTTCACCTTGATGCCATTTGCCGTTAACTGCTCAAGTGCCTTAACCTGCGCTTTGGGCTTTAGTTCGCCTAACAGCGAAAAGCCAGAATGAGCCAAGGTGACCTTGGTATGAGGAAATGCACTGGCGATTTCACCCGCAAATTCTACTCCAACAGCCCCGCCGCCTATGACCAATACTGACTGAGCCATTTTAAGCTTGTTGTGATTATCCAACACCTCTTGATTCCGCTGAGCATAATCGAACGCGATATCCGATTTAGCCAGTGGTAACGTTGGATAGTGGCTACCGGTTGCAATAACAGCACGGTCAAAACTGATTACATCTCCATTATCAAGCCTCGCTTCCTGGTCACTCATCGACTCAATACCCGCTTGGATAAATTCGCCATCAACGAAATCACGGTAGCGTTTACGTGGCGTATTCCCAAGCGAGTAGGGATTTGCCACGTTACGCAAGACAGCAAAGGTCACCTCAAAGTAATCCTTTCTATCCACCAGCGTCACGCTCACCCCGTTCTTTGATAACTTCTGAGCAGCAGCCACGCCGGCAAAACCACCGCCAACAATCAACACATCCGCTTTCTTCTTCGTCATAACTCTCGCCTCAAACCTGTTTATGGGTTGCATTCCCCTAACCTTGGGCATAAGTTACCATTAGACAAAAACTAATATAATTTCGTAATTTCTTCTAACAAGTTAGAAAAAAGCTAAGGAGTGAGCGGTGACCCTGGATCAGTTGAAATCTTTGCAAGCCATCGTTGAAGGGGGCTCGCTAAAAGCAGCTGCCAAAAGCCTAAATCGCACCCAACCGACCATCAGTGTGGCGATCAAGAACCTTGAAGACGAACTTGGCGTAAAGATATTCGACCGTGATCAATACAGAAACACGCTGACGCTACAAGGCCAAGCACTCTTTGAGAAGGCCAAATTAGTACTGGATCAAGCTCAGTCATTCAAGGGATTAGCCAAGCAACTTGCAACGGGGCAAGAACTCGAAGTGGGCATTGCATTCACATCAGCCATTCCGGTAGCGCCGATCATCAGCACCATAAGGCAATGCAAGGTAGAGTTTGCCAATACTCGCTTAGAAGTTTATTCAG